>Ga0208244_100864_pt1 | contig 22111 bp, 18 predicted proteins | sample SubbioCR12Aug_5A_FD_184828 | JGI IMG/M metagenome (GOLD analysis project Ga0208244, IMG submission 184828) | Serpentinite rock and fluid subsurface biosphere microbial communities from McLaughlin Reserve, California, USA - CR12Aug_5A (SPAdes) | ecosystem: Environmental > Terrestrial > Deep... | reverse complement strand
TACACGCTGGGCGTGCTCTACCAGACTCTATTCCTCAAAGTCCCCCCTTTGCGAATTCATATCGACGGGCGAACGATTGACCGGGAGAGCGCCTTCATCGAGATCTCGAACACTCGCTATACCGCCAATTTCCTGATGGCTCCACATGCAAAGATCGATGACGGTCTCCTCGACGTGACGCTTGTCGGAAAACTTACCAGAAAGAGACTATTGCAGTGCTTTCCAAAGATTTTCACCGGCGAACACATCCATATGGAAGAGGTGGAGACGTTCCAGACGAACAAACTTACAATTGAGAGCGACGTCACGAAGATCCTCACTCCGGATGGCGAGCTGCTCGGGATCACGCCCGTTCAAATCGAATGTCTTCCTCAGGCGATTGAGGTTTTCTGGAAATGAGGGTAATCGTTTCCGCATATCTGTGGGCGGTGGGATTCCTGTTACGGAGATCCGTGCGCTTTCGGAGAGTGAGTTGCGAACCGCGTGCAGAGCGAAATCCAGAAGCTGGTTGAAAGAATGGAGATTCCGTGAAGAATCCTCCGAAGGCTTCTCAGAGTGGCCTCAGCGACCTTCGGGGAGCAAGGGATGGATTGATTGGGAACGTGTGTCTGGTGAGAGATTGAAACAGCGGTCAAACCGAGAAGACATGCGGGATGCACGGAAGTCTAACATCTCTATCTTACGATATCCTCGGCGGCTTGAAGCGTGTTCCTGAGCAACATCGCGATGGTCATCGGTCCGACACCCCCCGGCACGGGCGTTATGGCTTTCGCCACCTTTGAGGCCGAATCGAAATCGACATCCCCCACAATGCGATATCCGTTCTTCGCAGAAGGATCCTCCACTCTGTTGATCCCCACATCGATCACAATCGCTCCGGGCTTCAGCATCGCGCCGGTGATCGCCCCCGCCTTCCCCGCCGACGCAATCAGGATATCAGCGCTCGAGACATATGGCGTCAGATTCCCCGCGCCAGTGTGCACAACCGTGACGATCGCGTTTGCCCCGAATTGTTTTTGAAGAAGGATATTGGCTGCGGGTTTCCCGACGATGTTGCTTCTCCCCACCACCACAACATGTTTTCCCGAGGGATCGTATCCGCTGCGGATCAGGAGCTCCTGAATACCCGCGGGTGTGCACGGACGAAGCGTGGGCAGGCCGATCACAAGTCGCCCGACATTGTACGGATGAAATCCATCCACGTCCTTGGAGGGATCGATGCTTTCAATGACAGTTTGCTCGTCGATCTCTTTCGGAAGGGGAAGCTGAACGAGAATTCCGTGAATGCTCTTGTCGGCATTCAATTCGCGGATGCGCGCCAGAAGATCCTTCTGAGTCACGTTTCTGGGGTACGTGTCCGTGACCGAATGAAATCCAACCTCCTCACACGCTTTCCCCTTCATCTTCACATAGATTTCTGATCCGGGGTTATCGCCGACAAGCAGAAATGCGAGGCCGGGGGGAAATCCATGACGCTTCTTGAAGCGGAGGGTGAGGTCTTTGACTTCGCTCTTGATTTCCGATGCTATCGATTTGCCGTCGATAATTTGTGCAGGCATGGTCGGGGGGAGTGGGTGAGAAAAAAGGTCTGTCGATTTATGTGAAGCTCGGGAAGATCACTTGTTCGATTTTCGTCGCTTTTCCTGTCTCCCTGTTTACCTGGATGAAAACGGCACAGAAGTGGACGTCGTCCGATGCCATCTCAAACTTGTGCGGTGTTTGGGTCAGGAATCGCTTGATCGCGATTTCTTTCTTCATGCCGATGACGGAATCGTAGGGGCCGGTCATCCCGACGTCACTGATATAGGCCGTACCATTCGTGAGGATCCTCGCGTCAGACGTCGGAACGTGGGTGTGCGTTCCGACCAGCGCGCTGATCCGACCATCGAGATACCAGGCAAGCGCGAGCTTTTCTGATGTGGTCTCGGCGTGCATGTCGATGAAGATCACCTTCGTGTCGTTGGCGAGCTTGCTGATCGCCCAGTCGGCAGTCCGGAACGGATCATCAATCGGCTGCATGTAGGTTCTCCCCTGCAGATTGATGATGCCCACTTGTCCTTTTTCTTTCAGATCGTAAAGGATAAAACCATATCCGGGATTGTCTCTTGGGTAGTTCAAGGGTCGGAGGATATTTCGCTCCTTCGCCAAGAGCTGCTTCGTCTGCCAGCGGTCCCACAGGTGATTGCCCGTCGTGATGACATGAACGCCGAGATCGAAGAGAGTTTTCGCGTCTTCCTGGGAAACCCCTTTCCCATCAGTCACGTTTTCGCCGTTCACGATGCAAAGATCGACATGGTACTTATGGATATACTGCTTCAGAAGCTTTTCGACGAGCCCCAATCCGGGGCGTCCGACGACATCGCCGACGAACAGGATGTTTATCAGGTCAGACACGATTACCCGAGGTGAATTGTGGAAAATCGTCCTGTAATATATAGGAATTTGCGCGGAAAGAAAAGTCAGCTCACGATTTCCGGCGATTAGGCGGACACAGGGGAGAGAAGATGGCGAAATGGCGGCTTATCTGCGAACGATCAGTTTTAGATTTGCATGTCCCCCCGCGGGGGAACCCGCTTTGCATCGAAGAACAATCATCACGATTTCATTCTCGAAAAGCGAACGAGAAACAGTCGATCGAACACCATCAGAAGGAAGAGCGCTGCCAGAACCAGCACGATGGTGAAGGGAACATGACGAAATGCCTCACGCACGATCGAAACATCAACTGCGTCGATCCCCTGCCTGAGCACCTCAACATATTCCCTGTACTGTCCCGTTAACGCTGTCGATTCTTCAGAGGCCCTTGACGTTGCACTTCCAAATTCCTCGGGCGAGACCGTGGAAAAAACATAAAATGCTCCGGCGAGAAGAATAATCATGGGAAGAATCACGCCAAGAGACCGGAACATCGCATAGATCCGTGCCTCCCTCCTCTTTGCGGCGATCCGGTGCAACGTTCCAGATACGAAGCGGGGGGAGGGAGATTCGAGAGGCATTGACCGCGCAGCCTTTGCCAGGGATCGCTGAAACTCGATTTCGGCGCGGCATTTCCCGCACGACTGGATATGGATCCGGACAAACTGACTTTCCTCTGATGAAAGCGTTCCATCCAAAAAATCGATCAGGCGTTCGGTCGTCAGATGATGATTGTTGGTCTTGTTCATGGCTTTACCTTCGATCGGAGCGGTTCCACAACCTCCGGATATTTTTTCGCCAGTTGATTGCGCAGGATCGTCCGTGCCCGGAAGAGCCCGTCTTCACGGTTCCAAGCGGCATTCCGGTCACCTCTTCAGCTATCAGAACAAAGAGCGCATGGCGATGATTGAGAAAGGGCTCAATCCAGCGGATCTCAAGGGGTTCTCAATTAGCGAGATGTTCAAGATGGGTCCGATGAACAGCTAAAAGTGGGGGCTGCTGGCAACGTTTGTGGGAATCGGGCTTGTCGTTGCCATCGTTCTCGATCACGCCTATATGCTCACCGAATCCGTCTACGTCGCGAGCACACTGATTTTCGGGGGATTGGCGCTCATGCTCTTCTATCGGATCGCGTCAAATAAAGAGTCCGGAATAGCTGTTTCCCCATACGGGAAACAATACGGCGACCTCATGGCCGAGAACGAATCGCCACGTGTCGCTGTGTTGCATTTCCAATTGCTCTCAATTCGATTTCCTGTTCCGGATCTTCTCTTTCCCCCAATCAAACACCCACTTCGCCCAGCGAAACTCGATGGCTAGAATGGCGATTCCAAGCGGAATGAATATCAGCGCCGGACCCGGGAGGAGAATCATGAAAACCCCGGCGACGAGGAACATCCCCCCGATTGCACCGATAATCAGCTTCCGAAGAATCGCATCATCCCCCTTTACGTTAGAGATTGAAGTAGAGCTTGTATTCGTACGGATGCGGCATGGTCATAATGGAACCGATTTCTTTCCGTTTGATCGTAATCCATTGGAAGATCAGTTCATCCGTGAAAATTCCTCCCCGTTTGAGAAATTCATTATCGGCCTGAAGCGCTTCAAGGGCCTCCTCGAGATTACGCGGGAGAAATTGGATTTCGTCCTTCATCGATTCGCCATCGATGTTTCGGTCGAACGGTCCGTATCCTTCCGCGACAGGATCGATCTTGTTCACTACCCCATCGATTCCTGCGAGGAGAATGGCGCTCAGACAAAGATACGGATTCGCCGTGGCATCGGGAGGTCGATACTCGAAGCGCGCCTCATCCGGATTGTTCACATACTTCGGGATACGAATAGCGGATGATCGATTCCCCTGTCCGTATGTCAGCGCGACAGGGGCTTCAAATCCGGGGACAAGACGCTTGTAGGAATTTGTGCTTGGATTCGAAAATGCCGAGAGCGCGGCGCCATGCTTCAACACTCCTCCAATGAAATGTTGTGCCAGCTTGCTCATGTTGCCATACTCCCCCTTCTTGTAGAAGACATTCTTCCCCTTTTTTGTCAGGTAGAGATGAAGATGCATGCCGTTTCCGGGTTGATGATACATCGGCTTTGGCATGAAGGTGATGAACAGATTCTTCGAACGAGCAAGATTGAAGAGGGCGTATTTCGTGGTGACGATGTGATCGGCCGTGGTGAGGAGATCCGTGAAATAAGTTTCGATTTCCTGTTGTGCCCGTTCACCCACTTCATGGTGATGATACTTCACAGCGATATTGAATTTCTTCAACAGTTTGCACGCCTCGTCGCGGAAATCGTCATAATGGTCGAAAGGATTCGCTGCGTGGTACGCATTCCGGAAAAATTCCTCGACATGCTCGATTCTATAGTATGATGACGAGGTCCTCGTATCGAATTCGACGTTTGAAAAGATGTAGAACTCAAACTCGGGTCCCCACCACGACGTATCCGCGCCGACATGTTCTTTCAGAAGATTCTGCGCCATTCGCGCGATGTGTCTTCCATCCTGAGAGAACGGAGTTCGCTGTTCATCGGTCAGATAGATGTTTGCATAGAAACTGAGCGTCCGGGTTTCACGGAAGGGATCGGCCACCGCCGTGGAGAGATCAGGGATGAGGATCATATCGCTGTTCTCAACCTTTCGGAATCCGTAGCTCGAACCGTCAAATCCGACCCCTTCAGCCATGAGTCGCTCGAGGATGTTCGGAACAACAGGGAGAGAAATATGATGAAGGTATCCGGTGAGGTCGATACACTTTAGATCGATCATCTCGATCTTCTGTTGCTTGATGAGTTGGTTGGTCGCTTTCAGGCGATTGGTATTCATGCGATAATTCTCAGATCGTTGGGATGAGTTTGCGAGAATCCGTTTCAGGACAATATATCGAATAGTCTCTCGTCATTCGAGTGCTTTCGGACGCTTCCGTCTCAAAAATGGGAGGCCTCGAAACGGAATGGCGTAATCGGGTAGGATGTGAGGTTACCCCCACCCTCCTCCCACACCACCGTACGTCCCGCCTTTGGCGGGATACGGCGGTTAGGTAAGATGTTTGAAATTGATGTCGCAACTGTAACAGTGATGGAAGACCCAAGCCGGCAAAGTAGGATTGGGGATAGGCTTCGTTCATGTGTGAGGCTCCTGCGTTATACCAGGGGCCTCGTCCGTTTGTGGCGGATTGCCATGCCCGTGTCTCGTCCAATCCCCGATGCATCAGCCGTCGTGCGCGTGTGTACACACGTTTCCACTGCCGCCAGAGGATACAGCGCAGTTTCCGCCGCAGCCATCCGTCCAGTTCCTCGAAAATCCCCTTCACCTCGGCCAGTCGAAAGTATGTGCCCCACCCGCGCAGAAGCGGCGTGAGTGCTTCGACGGTCTTCCCGTTTGAAGCGCTTCACAGCTTCTTTCGCAGGCTTGAGCCGCGGTTGCTTGTGAAAGGTCATCGAGTAGCCTAAGAACTTCCGCTGCCACGGGCGAGCAACCGCACTCTTCTTCTCGTTGACTTGCAGACGCAGGTGTTCGAACAGGAACCGTGTTATTGAGGTTTTCACCCTCTCTCCTGCTCGTCGTGAGTGCACATAAATGTTGCAGTCGTCGGCGTAGCGGCAAAAGGCGTGTCCTCGTCGTTCCAGTTCCTTGTCCAACTCATCCAACAAGATGTTCGACAACAGCGACGAGAGTGGTCCACCTTGCGGTGTGCCTTCGCTCCGTGCGCTGACGACTCCATCCAGCAGAATGCCTGCTTGCAAGTACTGGCGTATCAATTTCAACACTCGTTTGTCCTGCACGCGTCGTGCGATGCGGGACATCAGAATGTCGTGATTGACTCGGTCGAAGAATTTCTCCAGGTCTATGTCTATGACCCAGCGCTTCCCTTCCGCAACGTACTGGCGGGCTTGTACCACTGCCTGATGTGCGTTGCGTCCGGGGCGAAAGCCGTAGCTGTGCCTGGAAAAGTGCGGTTCAAATATCGGGCTCACCACTTGGTGCAGCGCCTGTTGGATCAGACGATCGAGTACAGTCGGTATCCCCAACTGGCGTGTGCCGCCGTTGGGTTTCGGTATTTCTACCGCTCGTACCGCTTGCACCCGATATGTCCCTCGCAACAGTTCTGCTTCGATGCGTTCCCAATGCTCGTGGAGGTAAGACTTCAGTTCGTCAACAGTCATTGTCGATGGCCAGAAGCATTCCCCCACTAGGGTTAAAACGTTTCCCCCCTGTAGGGCCAGAATGATTCCCCCTACAAGGGTTCATAAGGGACTTTCACCCTCAGGTAATTGCGCCCTGCCGGGCGCACCAACAAAAAACCCATCCCGACAAAGTCGGAACGGGCTTTCTGAAGAAAATATTATAGCGGGCGTTGACTGCCCCCACACCAACTTCACATCCTGAATCGCTTCAGGGGTCGCAACGGTTGTTCCTCACTCGCTATCTGCGTTTGCCAACTTCACAAGCCTTCCCTGCACGCCGATAGACGAGCGGTTTGCCTCCTATTTACGACGCTCATCCCTACCGAGGAGCCAATGCCCGCAGTTTGACCTCACCCCCACACAGGCAATCCCGCGCTCTCACCCATCAACCTCTCTTTTCCAACGAGCTCTTCCATCCTCAACCTGAGGGATTTTCCAGACCCGTGCAGCGATGATGTCCAAACTGAGAGCAATAACGCTCCCAGGGTTCAATTTAGTTCCCGCTCATTCATTTTTTTTCGACGCCGAAAACTCCGTATCCCGCTCCCATTTTTGGCTCCGGGGGGGTCGTTTCTAACGGACCAGAATCATCCGCCGGACAGCCGTTCCGTGTACCGACTCGATTCTGTACATGTAGATTCCGCTTGGGAGAGCGCCTCCCTTCTGATCTCTCCCATCCCACACAAACCGATGGAATCCAGAACCGAGTGACGAAAACTCCATACCCCTGACCTCCTGTCCCATCAGATTGTAGATTCTCAGCTTGACGTCCGTGACGCCCGGCAGATCAAACTGAATCGTTGTTGTTGGATTGAAGGGGTTCGGGAAGTTCTGGTGAACTGCGAATTGAGTCGGGACAGCCGGATCCTCCAGCTGTTCGACACTGACGACGCTCGATCGCGAGGCAATGATCGAATATGACCCGGCTGATCCCTGCCAACGATAGACTCTGAAGTAGTAGGTTGAACCCGATATCGGTTTGATTCCGACACGTGAGTAGATCCCCGAGCGGCCGTCGCTGGTCAGGATGGTTGTCCCGGACGGATCGTACGCTGTAAGATCGAGATCCAGAGTCGAGTCCGATGTCACATGGACATAGATTGAATCGGATGACGGTGCCACGACCTTCCAGAAATCCTGCGTATCTGTGAACCCATTGGCATAGTATCCAATGTGGCCTGAGGTAGAGATTCCATAATTCAAAGTCGTCGCCATCGTGTAAGAGTCGTTTCCTTCCACATCATTCGAGCGTACAGGGACATCATGAGTAATTGTGAGTCGATACGAGCCTGCGTTCCCCATCCATCGCCACACGCGGACAAAAAATATCCCTGGACGTAGATACACAACAGACTGAGAAGTGGGCCCGGAACCTCCATCCGACGCAAAGTATGTCGTTCCGTTGACATCATATACGGTCAAATCTAAGTCAAGAGCGATGCCGGAACGGTCGAGTGAGTCACTCACCACTCGAACAGTAACCTTGCCATTGCTCGGTATGGTAAATTTCCAGTAGTCCTCTGTATCGGTGCTACCATTGCTGTAATATCCGATGTGTCCCGTTACACTCCCATTGACGGTGGCGGTCGTTGCTGTTTGCCAGGTATCATTCCCCTCAACGTCATTGGCTAGCGGCGGTGGAAAGCTTTCGGATTTGATTTCATAGCTCCCCGCTCTTCCACTCCATCGCCAAACGCGGACATAATACGTTCCGGGTCGAAGGAATCTCGCCACCTGCGAAAATGTTCCAGAACGCCCATCGGATGTAATGCTCGACGTCCCATTGACATCATACATCGTCACATCTAGGTCGAGTGCCATGTCTCCTCGGAGGTCAAGGGAGTCGGAACGTACTTGCACACGTAGCCATGTATCTTCGGTGGTAGTAATCTTCCAGTAGTCTTCGGCATCCAAAGAGGCGTTTCCATAGAAGCCGATATGACCGGTCGCGATGCCGGTTGGACTTAAGGCTATCGCATTCGTTGGCGTATCGTTCGGTTCCGTCTCCGCCGCCCGCGTTGGCGTCGCAAACGTATTGTTGATCGTGTAAGTCCCCGATGTTCCTGTCCATCGATAGACATGAACATAATACGTCCCCGGCTGGAGAAAGCTGAAGACTTCAGAATAGGTGCCGCTTCGACCGTCTGAATGAAGCGTGGACGTACCATTGACATCATACAATGCGACATCCACGTCGATTGATGAAGACGAATTGACCTCGACTCTGAGATATCCATTTGCCGTTGTCGTAATTTTCCAGTATTGGTTCGTCGAAGCATCGGAGATCGTCCCCGAGCTGCTTCCTCCCAATGAGAGCGTTGCTGCGGTCGCAGGGGTTGATCCCTGAGCAACTGCAAGAGACACCCCCATGAGTATCACAACAAGAACTGTTATCAGGCGTGTCATTGGCAAACCTTTCTTCATTATGTATGATGAGAATAGAGACGTTTGAAAGAAAACGAATTATGGCTGGTGCCGCGGAAGGGGTGGACAGCACCGTGGTTATTCCTGGAATTGCCTTCAACCCGGGAGGCCGAGGGCAACCCTGACTCGCTCAGACGCCACAGTTCTCCACCACTGCGAGGTATATCAGAAGGAGGCAAGAAGACGGGAGGTTCTTCGGAGGATTCCTCCTCTCATTGACAAGCTACACAGATGAAGAAGAAGAATCAAGCATTTGGATCTTCTTAAATGTACGAACAGGTCGATGGGGATGAATGCGATCTCTGCCCTCGACCAGTTGCGAGGAACGCCAATGAGAGCGTTCGCTACAATTCTTTCGCCAGCTCGAGGAATCTTTTGTAGGGGATAGCGGTCCAGCTTTCGGCTTTTACCGCTCCAAGCGACATGGTAATCATTGAGACCTTCGCGGCGACTTCCTCGTTCGGTGCTTCATAAATATCGATAAAGTCGTATGGACCAAGCAGAGCGTAGTGGTGCAGCCACTTCACCTCGGGACATTTTGTCTTGACGGTCTCAAGCCACTTCCGTCCTACGTGTCCGCGTTTGTCGGGCTCGCCCAGTCCCTGTGTGGAAAGTTTAGTCACAAGAACGAATGTCGGCATGATATCCTCCTTTCAGGTAAGAAAGCAATCGCGGTAATATCACCACGAATTCAATCTACTTCATTCACGGTCGAAACACAATCTCATGCGGGAGAGGGCGACTCACTCGAGGATCATCGCCGCCGCTTGCAGACCCTTGCCTTTTTCGAACTTGCACCCGCTCCTGCTGAGAGCCGTTTCGATCGCACCGATGGTCGCAAGAATATCCGAGTTGTTTACACCCCCCATGTGTCCAACCCGGAAATACCTATCTTTGATTTGAGGATGGAGTCCGCCGGCAACGATCACTCCCGCCTCGCCGATGAGTTTGAGGAGGGAACTGTCTGTTCCATCCGGGTAGTACACGCCGCTGAGCGTCGTTGCAGACTTCTCGTTGCTGAGTGGAACCTGCTTCAGATCCAAGGAAGTCATTGCCTCCTTGAACGCCCGGCTGATCACTCTGTGACGTTCCACCCTCTTCTCCATTCCCTCTTCGAGAATCTGTTTCAAGCTGACATTGAGCGCCCAGACGAGGTTGACCGCCGGCGTCCCGAAGTAGCTGGGCTTCCGCTCCTCATACGCCTTCATGATTGGGAGCCATTCGTTCCAGTCGGCATAGAAATTTCGGACCGGCGATTTCCTCCGTTTGAATGCATCGATTGCTCGCGGTCCGGCAACCAGAAGCGCAAGCCCCGGGGGAACGCCAATCGCCTTTTGCGACGCAGTCAACGCGATATCAACCTCCCACTCATCCTGTCGCAATTCTTCACCCCCAACAGAACAGACGCCATCGACAGCCGTGAGAACGCCGTACGCGCGTGCAATCTTCGCGAGCTTCTTCACGTCGACGCTGACTGCCGTCGATGTGTCGACGTGGGTGAGGGTCATCAGCTTGAACGAACCACTTTTCAACGCTGCTTCCACTTCGGCGACGGACGGGACGTCCCCCACAACAGAAGCGCGAACCTCGGCTACCCTTGCCCCATACCGTTCTGCAATTCTCGCAAAGCGGTCGCTGAAGTATCCCGTATTCACCACGAGCACCCCATCCCCTTCCTCGATCAGGTTGGCGGCCGCCATATCCATGGCAAGCGTCCCCGAGCCGGCCATGATGAAGGGCTGTCCTGTGGGAGACAGGAACACCTGCCTCAACAACTCGATAGCTTCACCAAAGATGTTGATGAAATTCGGTGCAACGTGACTTGTCGTCGGCATTCCCATGGCCCGCATCACTTCCGGGGTAAACTCAATGGGGCCTGGAATCATCAGAAGTTTTCGATTTTTCATAAGAGATACCTTTTCATGCCTGTGGGCTGAATCTATTTTGACTCACGACGCCTGAATGCTTCGTTGAGTGCTGTCGTTGCCTCGGTCCCCGCCCGAGTCAGCAATCCCACTTCCGAATTGTGACTCACCATCCTCATTCCGCGTTCGGCCCAGAATTCCCCCTGCGCGAGAACATTCATGTGGATCGCGGGATAGACCCCGGCTCGTCCCGCAACCTCGATCATCCGGTTAATCGCGTTGTGGAGCCTGGGATTATCCATCTCCCCCGGGATTCCCAAAGCCATGGAGAGGTCAGTGGGACCAATAAGCGCGACGTCAACACCCCGTACGGAGATGATTGCTTCGATATTCTTCAGCGCCTCCGCCGTTTCAATTTGCACGACGAGAAGTGATTCTTCGTTTGCGCGCTGAAACGTTTCGATCAGCGGTCCGCTTTTGAAATCGGTATGGCCCCGGGCGACAACACAGCCGCGGCGGCCAACGGGCGCATATTTCACAATTTGCACAACATCCTCCACTTCACGTGCGTTGCTGATGCGGGGAATCATGATCCCCTGTGCGCCTGCGTCGAGGGATTGGGAGATGTACGTATACGTGGATTCCGGAACACGCACGATCGGTGTGACATTGACGAGCCTCGCCGCCCGACTCAGATCGGCGATGGTCTCGATATTGAATGCTCCATGCTCATTGTCGATGATAATGAAATCGAAGCCGGCATTTGAGAGCATTTGAGTAACGGAGGGCTGGCGGAATTCTACAACCATTGTTCCAACCGCACATTTACCTTCTGTCAAAAGCTTTTTCAGTCTGTTGGATGGAATAATCGAGTCGGACATGATAATCTCCGGTTCAAAGTTGGGTGGGAGTGGTAAGATACGGAACAGATGGGGAATTTCAAACGAAGGTGATCATGGATTGAGCGAAGTGTGCTCGAACAGGTGGAGTCGTCGGTGAGAAAGAAAAAGCCGGAACGGATCCGGCTTTCAAAAATGAGATTCGAAACGGCACGCGTCAGTCCTCGGGTTGAAACCGTTCAACCTCCTCGAGAACCGTGCTGACGATGTCTTCCTCCTTGACTCGCTTGATCATCTCTCCTTTGCGATAGAGTATTGCCACTCCCTTACCCGCTGCGATGCCAATGTCGGCTTCGCTTGCCTCGCCGGGGCCGTTGACGACGCAGCCGAGCACGGCCACTTTCACCGGTTTCTTCACGCCGGCCAGCTTTTCCTCGAGCTGAGCCATGATGCCGAACAGATCGACCTCCAATCGGCCGCAGGTGGGACAGGCGATGAGCTCGACGTTACGAGATGCCAGACTGAGGGAACGGAGAATTTCTTTCCCGACCTCAATTTCCTTCACGGGATCATCCGTCAACGATACGCGAATCGTGTCGCCAATCCCTTCAGCGAGCAGGGTTCCGATCCCGACTGCTGACTTGATGGTTCCTACTTTGGTCGTGCCAGCTTCGGTCACTCCGAGGTGGAGAGGAATATCAGTCTGCTGGGCAACGAGCCGGTAGGCTTCGATCATCAGCTTGACATCGGTGGACTTGACCGAAATGATCACATCTTTGAAATCGAATTCGTCACAGATCTCAACATGACGCATTGCGCTTTCGAAAAGCGCTTCAGGCGTCGGGTATCCATGCTTCTCCAGAATATCTTCCTCGAGCGACCCGGAATTTACCCCGATGCGAATCGGGATCCCGCGGTCTTTGGCCGCCGTGAGCACCTGGCGAATGCGATCCTTGGCGCCAATGTTCCCCGGATTGATACGTACTTTTGCCACCCCTGCTTCGATCGCGCTCAAGGCCAGGATGTGATTGAAATGAATATCTGCAACAACCGGAATGGGCGATAACCGGACAATCTCCTTCATCGCCGCCGCGGCCTCCTTGTCGTTCACGGTCACCCGGACGATATCACAACCTGCATCCGCCGCCGAACGAATCTGAGCAACCGTCCCCTCCACATCACTTGTCTTCGTCTTCGTCATGGTCTGCACTGAGATCGGCGCATCCCCCCCAATCTTGATCCCGCCGACATTCACCTGACGAGTGTGTCTCCTCACACCGACCTTGTACGTCTTGTGCATCGTCAAATCCATCTTCACATCACCCGAATCGGACTGTTCCGTCAACTTATCCATAACCGATTGCTAAGTCTCTAATTGAGTTTCTTGCTGGCCTCGAAGAGAATCTTCTTCTCTTCATCGGTCAAACTTTGATATCCGCCGCGACTGATCTTGTCGAGGATTTCATCGATTTGTTGCTGTGTATTAATCTTCTCATCGCGCCTGGCGGCTTCTTTCCGTTGCTCTGATCCATCACGAATATCATACACCTTCGCGTCGGCGATAATGTCACCTCGCCTGGTCCCCCCTGCGGCTGATTTCGAATGGATCCAGTAGCTGATCCTGTCAAACAATCCCGAGAAAGGGAGCCGTTGGCGATCCATCACGATATAGACGTAGCCGGCGAACGCGCCTCCCAGGTGAGCAAGATTTGCGACATTGCCGGGCTGTCCAACGGCCAGCACACCCAGCAGGATAAGGCCTACAATCAAGTATTTCGCTTTGACGGGAATAAGGAAGTACAGATAGATATACCGATCTGGAAACATCATGGCAAACGCGATCAGAACTCCGTACACCGCGCCAGATGCCCCCACCGTCGGAATCCCTCTCCCCCAAGGATCAACCACCGATCCCGGCTCGAGAATCGGAGCCAGACCGAGCTGGACCATGCCGGCCACGACGCCGCACATCAAATAGTAAAAGAGAAACTTCCGCGGTCCCCACAGGTTCTCAATTTCCATCCCGAACATCCAGAGGCCAAAGAACATATTGAAGAACAAGTGCCAGAAATCTGCATGCATGAACTGGTACGTGATCAGCTGCCATGGCAAAAATCCCTGAGCCAGAGGCATGAGACCAAGATAGAGATGTAGAACGTCACCCAGCCGGATCCCGTCGAGCGAAAATGAGCCGAAGAATCGGACGAGCACGAAGACAGCGGCATTGGAGACCAGCAGCCACTTAATGACCGGTGGAAAAAAAGAAAATCCTCCGAACATCGATGGCCGATAGTGATTACCCTGATATGGCATGTACTTTTCTTTTTATGTGGGTTATGAGTGGTATCCTGATAACAACGTCAGCGTGTGAATCGTTCACTTTTTGTCGCTCAAGGCCGACATCCCGGGGAGCAACTTTCCCTCAAGGAGTTCCAGTGATGCGCCGCCGCCCGTGGAAACGTGGGAGATTTCTTTCTGGAGACCGGCCTTGGCGATCGCCGCGGCCGAATCACCGCCTCCCACGATCGTCACTGCACCCTTCTGCGTCGCATCGGCAAGCGCCTGCCCCACGCTCATCGTTCCCCGTGCAAACTTGTCGATCTCAAAAATCCCCATCGGACCATTCCAGACAACTGTCTTCGCCACCACTATTTCCTGTCTGAACATCGAGATCGTTTTCGGTCCGATATCGACGCCGCTCCATTTCGGTGGAATCGCATTCGCAGGGACAACGTCTGTTTCCGCCGCGGCATCAAGCGAAGCCGCGATCACGCAATCGACCGGAAGCAAGAGTTTCTTCTTCCTTTTGTCAGCCTCGTCAAGAATCTGCCTGGCGAGGTCAACTTTGTCCGCCTCCAGCAATGATGAGCCGATTTCTAATCCCTGCGCTTTGTAAAATGTGAACATCATCCCGCCGCCGATGAGCAACGTATCGACTTTGTTGAGAAGATTTTGAATCACGTCGATTTTTCCGGAAATCTTGGCGCCACCGAGAATCGCCACGTACGGTCGGGCTGGATTTCCGACGGCGCGTCCCAAGTACTCCATTTCCTTCTGCATGAGGTATCCCGCGACAGAAACCGGAAGATACTTAGTCACCCCCTCGGTCGATGCGTGCGCCCGGTGAGCTGAGCCGAAGGCATCATTCACATACACCTCGCCCACCGATGCCAGCGCCTGGGCAAAGGTCGCGTCGTTGGCCTCCTCTTCCGCGTGAAACCGGAGGTTTTCAAGAAGCAGGCATTCGCCATCACGAAGAGCTCCGGCCATCGCCTGGACTTCTGCGCCGACACAATCGGGGGCCATCTTCACCGGATTCCCTAGCAGAGTTGAAAGAAGCTCCGCAACGGGCTTCAGGCTGAATTCCATCTTGGGCTTTCCCTTCGGTCGTCCCAGATGACTCATGAGAATTGCGCGTCCCCCCTCGGCGAGAATCTTCTTGATCGTCGGGAGTGACTCCACAATTCGCGTATCGTCTGCGACCTGTTGCTGATCATTCAACGGCACATTGAAATCGACCCGAACGAGAACATTTTTTCCTTTGAAGGATAATTCGTCAATACCCATTTTTTCCATTGATCTATTCTCCGAAACAAGAAAGGGCTGTGACCCTGGAACGGTCGACAGCCCGAATGATCTTGTGTTGTCGTTGAACTGTGCTCAACTAGAACTTTGAAGCCATGATCTTTGCCAGGTCCACCACGCGACACGAATATCCCCATTCGTTGTCATACCATGCAAGCACCTTGATCATGGTTTCAGCGGTGTAGGTCAATCCGGGATCAAATATCGCGGAGTGCGGATTCCCCTTGAAGTCGCCCGAGACAAGGGGTTCTGATGCATATTCCAAGTATTTCGAGAGCTTGCCTCCTGCTGCGGCCTTAAATGCGGCGTTGACCTCCTCTTTCGTTGCGGCCTTCTCGACTTCGACGACAAGATCGACAAGCGAAACGTTAGGCGTCGGTACGCGTACTGCTGTCCCGTCCATCTTCCCCTTGAGCGCGGGGATGACGAGCCCGATAGCTTTCGCGGCTCCCGTGGAAGTGGGAATCATGTTGAGGGCAGCGGCGCGCGCCCGTCTGAGATCCTTGTGCGGCAGATCAAGCAGCTTCTGGTCGTTCGTGTAGGAGTGGATCGTCGTCATCAAACCGTGTTTGATCCCAAAATTCTCCAGCAGGACTTTCGCAACGGGGGCAAGGCAGTTCGTTGTGCACGAGGCATTTGAGACCACGTGATGATTGGCGGGATCGTACGTGTCATCATTCACACCGAGGACGAGAGTGACATCCGGCTTCTTCGTGGGGGCTGTGATGATAACTTTCTTGGCGCCGTTCTTGAGATGATCCTGAGCGGCTTCGCCGTCAGTAAAGTGCTTCAGTCCGGTCGACTCCACCACGATGTCGACACCCAGATCCTTCCAACTAAGCTTGGTGTGGTCCTTCTCCGCAAAGACCTTCAAAGGCTTTCCGTCTACGAGGAGTGTGGTATCTTTGACTTCAACCTTACCCGGGAAGTTCCCGATAACCGAATCGTATTTGAGAAGATGCCCCAGGGTGACGGTATCGGTGATGTCATTCACAGCCACAAATTCCACATCGGGATCATTGACCCCGGCCCTAAAGACGTTCCGACCGATACGACCAAATCCGTTAATCCCGACACGTATCGCCATGGCTAACCTCCGCTCAATTGCATTGTGGAAATTTCGGTAGCACCGTTAAAAGCGATAGAAGGTACCGACAATTCGACGTAATGTCAAGAAACGCGCGCCGGACTGCCTGCGATCGGCTGCGAACAATTGCCGGCTGTTCCGGATGCGAGCTGATCGAAGGAATCATTGCAGAGGTGAGAATCAACCGTCGATTCCGTTGATTGACTGTGAGAAAATTGACAGTTATTTTCCTGCAATCTCTCCCTCTGAACCTCAACTCTCCGGGATCCGACATGGACGTCATACTTCTTGCTCGCATCAAGTTCTTTATGACTATCGCCTTTCACTTCGTCTTCCCAACGATTACAATCGGCCTCGCATGGCTGCTCGTCGCTGCCGAATGGATGGGATGGAAACGGAAGGATCCGATTTACGACCAGATTGGTAAGTTCTTCGGCAAGCTGTTCGGATTGACATTTGCCCTCGGTGTCGCGACTGGACTGGTCATGGTGTTCCAATTCGGGACTAACTGGTCACAGTATTCGCGTTTTGTCGGTGACATCTTTGGCGCTCCTCTTGCGGCCGAGGCGGTCTTCGCGTTCTTCATGGAGTCGACATTCCTGGGATTGTATCTGTTCGGTCGGCAGCGGGTCTCCCGGGGGGTGCATGTCTTTTCCATATTCATGGTTGCACTTGGAGCCACCATTTCCGCGTTCTGGATAATCGTGGCGAACAGCTGGATGCAGACACCGGCCGGATATGTTCTTGCCAATGGAAGAGCGGAGCTGGTGGATTTTTGGGCGGCGACGTTCAATCCCTCCACGCTTCCTCGATTTTTCCACACCCTCACGGCGACGTTGATCGCTGGATCGTTCTTCATGGCGGGAATTGCGGCGTACTATTTATTGAAGAAACCGGCGGATCTCTTTGCCCGCAAAGCGATGAAGCTCGCTGTGATCTTCGGCGTTTCGGTATCGCTGTTGCAGGTATTTCCATTCGGCCATTGGCATGGTCGGCAGGTCGCGGAGACTCAGCCGGAAAAATTCGCTGCCATCATGGGAATCTATTCGACGGAGACGAGCGCCCCAGTCGTTCTGTTTGCTGTTCCGTTTGATAAGCCCCCGGAGCTGAAGGGACGGATCCAGATACCGGGCCTTCTGAGCTGGCTGGCGTTTGGTGACATTAATGCACCGATTAAGGGGATTGATGAATTCCCCAGGGACGAGGTTCCACCTCTCTTTCTTACGTTCGTTTCGTATCACAACATGGTCGCCCTTGGCATGTTGTTCATTTTGTTGATGGGTCTTGCTGCATTCTATCTCTGGAAAGACACGCTTTGGGAGAAGAAATGGCTTCTGAGGGCTATCCTGTGGTCAATCCCCCTCCCGGTCATTGCTTCGCAGCTTGGATGGATCGCCGCGGAGGTCGGCAGACAACCGTGGATCGTGTACCGATTACTTCGCACGGAGCATGCGGTCTCTGTCAACGTATTAGCTGAAACAGTATTGTTGGTTATTATTCTCTTCTTCATACTCTATGCAGCAATGGGGTTCACGTATATCTACCTGGTCGCCAAAAAAGTGAAGGAAGGACCGGTTTCCACCGGAGCATAATGGAGGAATTCATGGAACTCGTAACATTGCAGACAATTTGGTTTGGCCTGGTCACCCTCCTCTTCATCGGATATGCCATCTTCGACGGATTTGATCTTGGTGTCGGCATTCTTCATTTGTTTGCCCGGAGTGAGGAGGAGCGGCGCATCAGCATAAACTCCGTTGGGCCGTTCTGGGATGGGAATGAAGTGTGGCTGATTGCCGCTGGGGGAGCGATCTTCGCGGCATTCTCTCCTGTCTATGCAGCGGTGTGGAGTGGATTCTATGTTGCGCTCACCGTGCTGTTGGTCGCTCTCATTGCGCGTGCGGTTGCGTTCGACTTTCGCGGAAAAATGGTCGCCGAGCGATGGAAACGGTTTTATGATTGGTGCTTCGGTCTTGGGAGCGGACTCATCGCCCTTCTTTTAGGTGTTGCGTTCGGGAACATCATGCGCGGAGTCCCTATTGACGGGCGGGGAGAATTTGTTGGCACATTTTGGACCCTCCTGAATCCATATTCCGTTCTCGTCGGCATCCTGACCGTTCTTCTGTTTGCTCTTCACGGCGCACTCTGGCTGTCACTCAAAAGCGAGGGAGAGCAACAAACGCGGATGATGCGATCGGCCCAGCGGCTGTGGCTTGCTGTTACTGTCATCTATGTTGTCGCCTCGGTAATCACCGTCATCACCATCCGATCATTATTCACCGATGTTGGAGGAAATCTGATCTGGTGGATTTCTCTCTGCGCGACGATCTTCTCGATGGCGTTTATTCCTCTGCTCATCGTCAACCGAAAACCTTTTGCGGCGTTCATCATATCCTCCGTCATGATCGCCGGGATGATTAGCGTCGCCGCGGCCAGTCTCTTTCCCGCCCTCGTCCCATCGACGATTGATCCGGCGTACAGCCTCATGGCATCCAGGCATTCGTCCAGTCAGTACAGCTTGCAGGTGATGTTCTGGATTGCAGTCGTCGGTGTTCCGATCGCGCTGTTATGGAAGGTGATCCTGTATAGGTCGTTTCGGGGGAAGACGGTTCTGACAAGCGACAGCTACTAGGGACGCTTGCAGGGCCAATCCTTCGCACTGCGAAAGTGTATAGTCGCGTGATTGTGCCGGACTAGTTTGTTTTTCTTTGCATTCTCTACGATGAGCATTCATCGCGCGAGAAACGAAATGAAAAACCGCGGAGAGCGCAGAGATTCGCAGAGGGTTGGACCCATTTGTCTTTCTCCTCGTGCCTCTGCGTCTCTACAATTAGCTTTGGATCTGGGATAAGCAAAAGAGTCCCCGCGATGAATACTCCATACAGCCATGATGGAGGTGGAAGCAGTGACGATCATCGCTTCGCAAGAGCAATAGATGCGGCGATCACGCGGCGCGCCCCCGCCTCCTTCAGTACCGACGCGCAGGCGAGAATTGTGGATCCTGTCGTGATCACATCATCAACAAGGATGCAGGTCGCCCCCCTGACTTCAGATGCGAGCTTCTGACGCACCACAAACGCATCCTCCATATTTCGTTTTCGCTCTTCGATCGAAAGAAGCGTTTGCGTCTCTGTATGTTTTCGTCTGGAAACCACTCGCGCCAGACACGGAATGCCGGTTGCCTGTGAGATTCCAGAACCAATCAGCTCGGCCTGGTTGTATCCCCTTTCGCGTTCCTTGATACGGTGAAGGGGAACGGGAACAAGGAAATCGCCTCCAATCCCCTCCTGAATCATTTTGTCCCCCACCTCAACGCCGAGCATGATTCCGACCGACGCCCGCCCCTGATACTTCAATGCATGTACCAGCGAGCGAATCACCCCCCGCTCGTCAAAGACGTACACGCTCTCCAGCATGTCCACTTTGCCATCCAGACAGAGCTTCCCTTTCGTTTCTTCGAAGAGTGGGTCCAACTGTGACAAACGCGCCATCGAATCCCAACATACTCGGCAGACGTGTTTCTGATCATGCGGGAGCGCACACACGCACGAGAGGCATGCCGAAGGGTAGACGAATTCCAGGAGAGGTACAACGATAGATCGGAACTGACGGGCAATCCCCGAGTTTGCTTTCATGTCCATTCCGATGGAGTCGGGGAGTGCTCCAGCGGCTCGATGTGAGACGTTTGATTAGAGTTGTGCTTTTACAAGCTCTTTCCCATTTCCTTCTCGAGGCGGCTGATCTCATCTCTCAGCTCTGCCGCTCGTTCAAATTCCAGGTCTTTCGACGCCTTGCGCATTTCGAGTCTCATTTCCTCAATCAAATCCCGCTTTTGGTCCTTTGTCAGATATTTTGCGAGGGTGTCCGACACCTTGGAGGCGGCGGATATTCCGGCGCGCGCATCTCGCTTCATCTTCACATCGGCGACCGCCGTTGCGGCGAGCACCTCATCGACCGATTTATAGATCGTCATCGGAGTGATGTTGTGATCGGCATTGAATTGGAGCTGCTTGATTCTCCTCCTGTCCGTCTCGTCGATCATCCGCCGCATCGATCCGGTAACGGAATCCGCGTAGAGAACAACCTTGCCATTAACGTTTCGGGCTGTCCGGCCTGCCGTTTGTATCAACGATCGTTCTGAGCGCAGGAATCCTTCCTTATCGGCATCGATGATCGCGACGAGGGAGACTTCGGGAAGATCGAGACCTTCGCGCAAAAGGTTTACTCCTACCAGTACGTCGAATTCTCCCAGCCTCAGGTCTCGCAGAATCTCCACGCGCTCGAGCGCATCGACCTCGGAGTGAATATATCTGACCTTCACGCCGATATTGACCAGATATTCGGTGAGGTCCTCGGCCATTCTCTTTGTAAGAGTGGTAACAAGAACACGTTCTTTCTTTTCCGTACGGCTGCGGATCTCTGCCAGAAGGTCATCGATCTGGTGTTTGCTCGGCCGAATTTCAACGTCCGGATCGACCAAGCCGGTCGGACGGATCACCTGCTCAACAACGACTCCCCTGCATTTTTCAAGCTCATAATTCCCCGGTGTCGCACTGACAAAGATCATCTGCTTCACCATTTCTTCCCATTCCGAAAATCTAAGGGGTCTATTGTCGAGCGCGGAGGGAAGCCGGAATCCGTATTCGACCAGCGTCTGCTTTCGCGAGCGGTCACCGTGGTACATACCGCCGATCTGCGGGATGGTCGCGTGCGATTCGTCCACGATCAGGAGGAAGTCGTCGGGGAAGTAATCCAACAGACAATAAGGCCTCGATCCGGGGGCTCGACCGGCCAGATGGCGTGAATAATTTTCGATGCCGGAGCAATAGCCAATTTCCTTCATCATCTCAATATCGAAGCGTGATCGCTGATCGAGACGCTGGGCCTCGAGAAGTTTACCGGCATCCCGCAACTCGCCGAGACGATGATGAAGCTCCCCCTCAATATTTCCAATGGCCCGTTCAATCGTACGGCGGGATGTCACAAATTGTTTGGCGGGATAGATGATTTCAAAATCGGAACTGCCAAGGATTCGTCCGTCAGTTTTCCTAAAGTAAGATAGTTTTTCGATCTCATCCCCGAACAACTCGATGCGCACGGCCTCCTCATTCTCGTACGCCGGGATCACCTCGATCACGTCACCCCGAACGCGAAATGATCCACGCGTGAATTCATAGTCGTTTCGCGTGAAGTACATATCGAGGAGTTTCTTGAGCAAATCGTTCCGATGAATCCGATCTCCTTTCCGCAAAACGAGGGTCTGATTCATCCACTCCTCCGGAGCCCCGATGCCATAGATGCAGCTCACGGAGGCCACGACAATGACATGTGGATCACCGCTCAGCAGCGCGCTCGTCGCGCGCAGTCTGAGGCGATCGATCTCATCATTGATCGAAGAGTCCTTTTCGATGTATGTATCCGAAACGGGAACGTATGCTTCGGGCTGGTAATAGTCATAGTAGCTGATGAAGAATTCGACACGGTTGTGAGGAAAGAAAGTCTTGAACTCTGCATAGAGTTGAGCGGCGAGCGTCTTGTTGTGCGACATGACGAGAACCGGTTTGTTCAGCGAGGCGATCACGTTCGAAATGGTGAACGTCTTTCCGCTCCCCGTCACGCCGAGAAGAGTCTGGTGCGAATCGCCCCGCAGCAATCCTTCCTTCAGCTCGCGGATGGCTTGCGGCTGGTCTCCCGAGGGTTTC
>Ga0208244_100863_pt1 | contig 22139 bp, 22 predicted proteins | sample SubbioCR12Aug_5A_FD_184828 | JGI IMG/M metagenome (GOLD analysis project Ga0208244, IMG submission 184828) | Serpentinite rock and fluid subsurface biosphere microbial communities from McLaughlin Reserve, California, USA - CR12Aug_5A (SPAdes) | ecosystem: Environmental > Terrestrial > Deep... | reverse complement strand
TTACACTTGTTCATGGTGAAGAGGCTCCTATTCGAATTTGGCTAATTCTCTATAGTTTGTCTCTTCACCACCTTTTTTGTAAAGGTTCAGCAATTCATCTCGCCACTATTTCGGGCGAAATTTAGGTATTTAGAATGCGCGGATAGCCAAGATTTATTGCATCTCGTTCTACCTTTCGAATGCGTTCCTCAACTCGTTTCACATCTGCTTGATTATTGCTGCCTATATTGTAGAGTTTTATTTGTTGAATAAAACCAGTATAACGAAAAGCAAAATACCTTCCAACTCGTGTTCTTACATCAATTGCAGGATCTAGAAACCAAGAAGCCAAAGCGCAAGATTCTAAAAGGCCTCGGACGCATGTCCAAGGCGCAATTGTTTTAGCAGGTGATCGAAATGAATCTGCAAAAACCATTAAGTGATCCGCTGCTGCTTCCATGGAGAGAATCCCACCATAATGAGCGGTTTCAACTAATTCTCGATTTGGAAAACTTATTCTTTCTTGGGTTGCAATAGAGTTAGCTGCTGCCTCATTGCTGTAAGCATCGTAGAGCCGCGAAGTTTCTGCAATGAAATCGTTCACCACAGTGACTAAATTGATTACATCTTCCGATGTAAATTTTGAGATTATTTCTTGCTGGTTTGTTGTCATTTTAGGGTATACCCAATGATAACAAATAGAGTTCGCTATGAGTACAAACCTACCCTACCGCCGGAAAAACCTTCTCAACCACCTCGGGCGCATGCTGTTCGACCATCTCGCGGGTCAGGCCGTTTTCATCAGACTACCCGGCAACAGGAGCCAAAGGCTGGATTTTTTCCAATACTTTGATTTCATCCTGCTGGGCAAAATACATATCCCAGCGCAACTGGACATTCATCCAAAAATCGGCAGACATATTGAAATATTTTGCCAGCCGCAAAGCCGTGCTCGGCGTGATTCCCCTGCGCCCATTGACAATATTATTGACGCGCTGGTAGGGCACGTGAATGGCGTCTGCCAACTCGCGCTGGGTTAATCCCATCGGGTTTAAAAACTCTTCCAAAAGCATTTCACCCGGATGAGTAGGGGTGCGGTTTGTGGGGATGCGTACCATAAAAAAATCCTTCTCAGGCAATTCTACCCTACCGCCGGAAAAACCTTCTCAACCACTTCCGGCGCGTACTGTTCGACCATCTCGCGGGTCAGGCCGTTTTCCTTGCAGATCGCCGCGTACAGGTCCACGCTCGGGCGGCGGATGCGGGCCTGGGTCTCGATATCCAGCCCCCACAGTCCGAAGCGCTGCGTCCAGCCGCGCTCCCACTCGAAGTTATCGACCAGCGACCAGTGGAAATATCCCTTGACCGGCCAGTTGAAATTAATCGCCCGCCAGGCCTGGTGCAGGTGCTGGATGAGATAACGCGGACGCAGTTTGTCGTCCGGGTCTTCGACGCCGTTTTCGGTAATCAGGATGGGCAGGTCGGGGTAGGTCTTGACAATCCATTTCATCGATTCGAACAACCCTTCAGGAATATTGGCGATGAAGTTGGTCGCGCTCAGGTCAGAATCCGCCGGGTAGTAGCGTTTGCCGAACAACTCTTTGGCATTGGCCAGGTCGAATTTGACCGTATCGACCGAGTAGTAATTCAGGCCCAGAAAATCCTGTGTGCCCCTGGCTTCGGGGATGTTGAAATTGCCAATCGGCGTGCGCATCACGCCCGTCGAAATGCCGGACGGGAAAGCCATGTTGATGCCGTTATAGTGAACATTGCGCATCATCCGGTCGAGCGGCGACCATCGGTTGGCCGCCACCATCGGGCGATAGTGCAGGGCGTACCCGGCCCGCGCCTCCGGCTGGATTTCGTGAATGGCGCGGTAGGCCGCCGCGTGTCCGCGCAGCATGTTGGCCATGACCCGCATGGCGATATTCATGCCCGTGTTGCAAGCCGGGAAATCCCCGGCGACGTAGCCGCTCAACGAATAGACGTTTGGCTCGTTGATGGTTGTCCACAGGCTGACGTATTCCTTGAGCGCCTCGACCACCCTGCGCACGAACTTCTCGAACAGCGGCACGACTTCTTCCTTTTCCCAGCCGCAGCGCTCGTACAGCCAGAGCGGGTCGGTGAAGTGATGCAGCGTGACCATCGGCGTGATGCCGCGCTCGACCATGCCGCGCGCCATGGCGCGATATTTCTCGAGCGCGTCCTCGTCCCAGCGATCCGGTTCAGGCTGGATGCGGCTCCACTCGACCGAGAAACGGTGCGCGTTCTGGCCGGTTTCGGCGGCGCGATCCATGTCCTCGCGCCAGCGTCCGCCCCACCAGTCGCAAGCCAGCCCTGATAGGTGCTTCGTGTGGCCTTCCTGTTCCCAGCGGTACCAATTGTTGTTGGTGTTATTGCCCTCGACCTGGTGTGAAGCCGTCGCCGTGCCCCACAAAAAACCTCGCGGAAAATGATAAGCCGTCATGGTGCTTTCCTCCTGGACTCCAAAGTCTTTGCGAAGCACCCTGTGGGCCTGACTTTGGAATTCGTTTCTCCAAAATCAGGAGATTTTGGACTCCGCTTTCTGCCTCGCCATCAATGCCATATACAACGCCACCGACCCGGCCACCGCCGCGTTGAGCGACTCGATCTGGCCGCGCATCGGCAGCTTCATCAGGATATCGCAGGATTTTGCCACCAGCGGACGCATCCCCTCGGCCTCCGAGCCGACGACGAGGCCTAGGGCGCCATCCAGCCGGACCTGCTCCGCAGCTGTTGCCTGCTCGCCGCCTTCCAGGCCGACAATCCAGGCCCCGGCTTTTTTCAACTCCTCGATGGCCTGGTGCAGGTTTGCCTGCGTCACCAGCAGGTGTTCGGAGGCTCCTGCCGAAGCGTTGACCACCGCCGGGGTGACCGTCACCGTCTGGCGCAGTGGAATCACAACCCCGTGCACCCCGACAATTTCGGCGGTGCGCAGCAACGAACCAAAATTCTGCGGGTCGTTGAGCGTATCGAGCAGCAACACAAACAACGGCTCGGAACGTTTCTCGGCCAGTTCAAGGATGTCGGTCAGTTCGCGGTACGGGTAGGCTGAAGCCTCCAGCAGCACGCCCTGGTGGTTGGCGTTGACCTGGTCCAGCCGGATGCGCGGCGAGCGCCGCACCGGAATTTTGCGCTGGGCAGCCATGTTCAAAATATCCTGCAAGCGGCCCTTCTCCTGTGCCCCTTCGGCAATTTCCAACCCAAACACATGCCGCCTTTTGGCGCGCAGGGTTTCATACACTGCATTTCGTCCGTAAATAAGTTCTCTCATAAATTTCTTTCTCAAAAACCTTTTCTCGCGCAAAGCCGCAAAGAACGCCAAGTTTTAAATACTTTTGCTTTTCTTTGCGCACTTTGCGTCTTGGCGTGAAAATCGCTCTTGGTGGTTTGGCGTGAAAAAAAGTTTAATCCGGCAAGCCGTTGGCAACCCGAGTGATGCCCTCCCGGATAAGCCGTGTGTTAAAGTTGATGAGCAAACCCAAACGCTTGCCTGTCAATTTCAGGTAGGTCAGCAACTGCTTGGCATAAACCGGGTGTATTTGCTCAACCGATTTCAACTCAAGGATGACCAAATCTTCGACAATCAAATCTGCGCGAAAAGCATCGCTGACAACCAAGTCATCATAAACAATGGGAACAGCCACCTGCCGCTCAACACGCAAGCCGCGTTTTCGTAATTCATGCTCCAAAATCAACTCATAAGCCGACTCAAGCAAACCAGGCCCAACTTTTGTATGGATGTGGTAGGCGGCGTCTACAACGATTTTGGCTACTTCATTTTCAGTCATATTTCAGTCTCGCGCAGAGCCGCAAAGAACGCCAAGTTTTTAATCTTTTTTTGGTTTTCTTTGCGAACTTTGCGCCTTTCCCGAAGAACACCGGGACGGTGTGCGTAAAAATCGCTCCGGTTCAAAGTTTATCAATCTCACGCCAAGCCGCAAAGGACGCCAAGTTTAAAAAGCTTTTTGGTTTTCTTTGCGCACTTTGCGCCTTGGCGTGAAAACAGATCTCAGCGCCTTTGCGTGAAAAATCACTCATCGCCCAATTTCAGCACCGCCATAAACGCATCCTGCGGGATTTCGACGTTGCCGACCATCTTCAGCCGCCGTTTGCCCTTCTTCTGCTTTTCGAGCAGTTTCTTCTTGCGGGTAATGTCGCCGCCGTAGCACTTCGCCAGCACATCCTTGCGCAGCGCCTTCACGTTGGCACGGCTGATCACTCGTCCCGCCGAATAGGCCTGGATGGCCACATCGAACATCTGGCGCGGGATGATTTCCTTCAACTTGGTAATCAGCGCCTGGCCCTTGTGATAAGCATCCTTGTTATGCACAATCGCCGCCAGCGCATCAATCGGGTCGTTGTTGACCAGAATCTCCAGTTTTTGCAGTTCGTCAACCCGATATTCCAAAAACTGGTAATCCAGCGAAGCATAGCCCTTGGTGCGGCTCTTCAACTCGTCGAAAAAATTAACGATTATCTCGGCCAGCGGGATTTCAAAATTCAACTGCACCCGATGCGGGGCCGGATATTCCTGGCTCTTGAAGATGCCGCGCCGCTTGGTCACCAGGTCCATAATCGTGCCGTAGTAATCGGTCGGGGTGATAATCTCGATCGTCATCCACGGCTCACGGATTTCAGCCACCTTGCCCTCGTCCGGCAGTTCGGCGGGTGAATCGACCAAAATGGTCTCGCCGGTGACCGTCACCACCTCGTACTCCACCGAAGGCGCGGTAAAAAGCACATCCAGGTCATATTCGCGCTCGATGCGCTCCTGGATGATTTCCATATGAAACAGGCCCAGGAAGCCGGCCCGAAACCCGAAACCAATCGCCTGCGAGGTCTCCGGCGCGTAGGTCAACGAAGCATCATTTAATTGCAATTTTTCAAGCGAATCGCGCAGGTCGCTGTAATCTTCGGCATCCACCGGGTAAATGCCCGCAAAAACCATCGGTTTGGGATGGAAATACCCCGGAAGTGGTTCTGCCGCGGGAGCGTTTGTCCTGGTAATGGTATCGCCCACGCGGGCATCGTGGACCGTTTTCAACCCGGTGGCGACATAGCCGACTTCCCCGGCCTTCAACACGCTGACAGGTTTCATCCCCGGCGAGAAGATGCCGACTTCGATGGGCTTGACATCCACCTTGGTGGCCATCATCCGCACTGTGTCGTTGATTGAAACCGACCCCTCGACCACGCGCACATAACAGATGACGCCCTTGTAAGAGTCGTAGTGCGAGTCGAAGACCAGCGCGCGCAGGGGCTTGTCGTCAGCGCCTTTAGGCGGCTTGACCTTCTCGACAATCGCATCCAGCACGGCTTCGACGTTCAGCCCATCCTTGGCCGAAATCTGCAAAACGTCCGCTGCGTCGCCGCCGATTAGTGAAGCCACATCCTCGGCCACTTCGTCGGGACGGGCCGAGGGCAGGTCGATTTTGTTGATAACGGGAATGATTTCCAGGTCGGCATCCAGCGCCTGGTAGAGATTGGCCAGCGTCTGGGCTTCGATTCCCTGGGTCGCGTCCACCACCAAAATCGCGCCTTCGCAGGCGTTCAGGGCGCGGCTGACTTCGTAGCCAAAATCGACATGGCCGGGGGTGTCAATCAGGTTGAGTTCGTAGTCCTTGCCGTCTTTGGCGCGATAATTCATGCGCACCGCCGAGGCCTTGATGGTGACGCCTTTCTCGCGTTCCAAATCCATGGTATCGAGCACTTGCTCGGTCATATCACGGGCCGAAACTGTGCCGGTGATTTGCAGCAGCCGGTCGGCCAGGGTCGATTTTCCATGGTCTACATGGGCGATAATACAAAAGTTACGAATATAGTCAGACATGTTTCTCTTTCAGTTAGTTTAGGGCCGTAGGGGCGACCCTTTGCATACCAGATAGTATTTGGATAAACCTTGGCGGGTCGCCCTTACAGTTTTCAGCAATACAATTTTTACCGGTTTTGCTTGAACGCCTCGTGCATTTCCCTGAGCATGGTGCGCCACTCCGATTCGACTTCCAGTTTGCGGCGCATCTCAACCGAACGCTGGCGCATGATTTCAAGCACGCGCTCGTCCTCCCCGGCGTCGAGCCAAAAGCCATGCTCGTTTTCGGGGCAAAAGTCCAGGTACAGGCTGTAGAGCCGATACTGAAACTCGACCAGCGGTTCGCCGCAATGCGGGCAGGGCAGGTCGGTACGCGTCTCGCGGTGAATCAGCGAACCTTTCAGGTGATCCTTGTTGAAGGAGGCATCCTCGAGACGGTCGAGTTCGTGAAAATCGAGCCACATGCCGCGGCAATTCGGGCAGCACTCGACTTCCATCATCCCTTTATAGGATTTATGAACCAATTGGTGGGCGCATTTTGGACAATTCATCGTTTTTTCATTCCATTTGCAAAGCGAGACTATTATACTTGCACTCTGCACCTGAAACCCTGCGCATAAGAAAGACTTCTCACCAGTGACCCACCAACGCGACCAAAAAAGCCTTCTGGCAGTCAACCTCGGCCTGTGGACAAATGTCTTCCTGGCCGCCCTCAAAACCGGGGTTGGGATTGTCGGCAACAGCCCGGCCCTGCTGGCCGAAGGCATCAACTCGACATCCGACGTGGCCTATTACGTGGTCGCCAGCGTTTTTTTGCGTCTGGCGAACAAACCCGCCGACGACGAGCATCCCTACGGCCATCGCCAATTGGAAAGCATCGCTTCGGTTGTGGTCGGCTCGTTCGTAGTAGCCACTGCTGTCGCCGTTTTCTGGGACGCCATCAACAAAATCTGGGCGCTGGCCTTGGGTCAGGCCAGCGATTACAGCGGGGCCTCGCCGATTGCGCTATGGGTGGCGCTTTTTACGGTAGTGCTGAAAATTGTCCTCACCAATTACGTTACCCGCCTGGGTCGCGAGACCAAAAACCCGGTCGTGCAGGCCATGGCCTACGACCACCGCAACGACCTGTTTTCGGCTTCGGCGGCTTCGTTGGGAATCTTCCTCGGCCAGCGAGGCCTGCCCTGGGTCGACCCGCTGGCCGGGGCGCTGGTGGCCCTGCTGATCCTGCGCACCGGGATTTATATTCTACGCGAATCCTCGGTCGAGTTGATGGACGCCGTCCCCAGCCGCGAACTGGCCGGGCAAATCCGCGCCATCCTGCTCGACATGCCGGGCATCAAACAACTGGAGGAAGTCCAGGCCCATCGCTTTGGCCCGCACATTGTCGTTAACCTGACCATCGGCGTGGACGGCGAGATAACCGTCCGCGAGGGGGATGAAATCGCCAACAAGGTCGAGTCCCTGCTCTGCGATGTGGTGCCGAACGTGCGGCGGGTGCATGTCCACTATCACCCCGCGCGCCAATCGCGCAAAAATATGAGTATCGAAGAACTCCTGGCCGAATCGCGCCGCCAGGTGACAGAACCCAAAGAACCGATTTGATAGTTGTCGCGGAAATCAGGCCTTGCCCAGCACCATCGCCAACAGGGCCATACGCACGTACAGGCCATATTCCATCTGGCGGAAGTAGGCGGCGCGCGGGTCGTCGTCGAAATCGGGGCTGATTTCGCCGACGCGTGGCAGGGGGTGCATGACAATCATTTCCTGTTTGGCGGCCTTCATAATTTCGGGGTCGATGACGTAGGCGCTTTTAACTTTTTCGTAATCTTCGGGGTTTTCAAATCGCTCTTTCTGGACGCGGGTGACGTACAGCACATCGGTTTCGGGCAGGACTTCGGCCAGGGTGCTGTATTCAGCCTGCCGGATACCTTTTTCGGCAACCTCGTCCATGACTTCTTTGGGCATACGCAGGATTTCAGGCGAAACGTAATTGATTTTAACGTTGTACAACGACAGCATCCGCGCCAGCGAATGTACAGTGCGCCCGTATTTCAAATCGCCGAGCATGGTGACGGTCATGCCGTCGATTTGGCCTTCGCCGAGTTCTTCAAAGATGGTGAATGCATCCAGCAGGGCCTGGGTGGGATGTTCGCCGACCCCGTCGCCAGCATTGATGACCGGTTTTTTTGCGGCCTTGGCGGCGATGGCGGCGGAACCGGTCTCGGGGTGGCGCAGGACGATGACATCGGCGTAGCACTCCAGGGTGCGGACGGTGTCAGCTAGGCTTTCGCCCTTCGAAACTGAGGAGTATTTCACCTCGTTAATCGGGATGACGCTGCCGCCCAGGCGTTCCATTGCGGCGGTGAAGGAAGACGAGGTGCGGGTGGACGGTTCGTAGAACAGGTTGGCGAGAATCTTGCCCTTGAGCAGGTCAAAGGTCCCGACTCGCTCTACCATCCCGCGCATTTCGTGCGCCACGCCGAAGACGTATTCCAGGTCGGCGCGGCTGAATTGTTTGACGGATATGATGTCTTTTCCGTACCAGGGCGCGTGGGTGTTATCACCAAACGGCAGGTATGGGGATTGAGGGTCAGTTGGCATATTTGATCTCCTTATTGTTGGTCGGTAAGTTGAAAAAGCAACCTCATAACCTGGCGATAAACTCCGCCGGACGCAAAATCTCAATTCCTTCAAATGGATGCAAGACCAGTAAATCGTCGTCGCCTGTGGTGACGATTTTTACTTCCCCGGCCAGGGCGGCTTCGAGAAATTTGTTGTCTTTGGGGTCGCGGCAGGCGGTTACCACCTGTTTGGGAATGACCAGTTCACCGCGCAAGCGAATCAGGTTAATCAATGCTGTGACATTCTCCGGCTGGATGTGGTATTTCGCGCGGATTTTTGGGCGACCAAGTACTTCGACGATTTCGAGGATGATATCAGTCGAGTAAACGATGGTAAAGTGTCCATTCCGCAGGGCGCGCAAAACCTGCCCGACCGGGCCAGCGGGCCGAATCAGCGCGCTGACCAGCACGCCGGTGTCCACGACAACGCGCACGGGCTATTGCTCCCGCGCCGCTTCGATGTCGGCGGCAACTTCATCCACGCTATATTCGGCGTTGACTTCGGCCAGCCGCCGCCAGGCCTGGTCGAAACGCGCCAGCACTTCGCTTTCCTGCATTTCCTGAAAACGCAGATAATCCTCATACGAAATGAGCACCGCTTCGGGACGCGAGCCGCGCGTCAGCACGAGGGGAGTGCGTTTTTTGACCACTTCCTCGAAAAAAGCGCGAAAGCCGCGCTGGAGTTCGGTCACACCGATAATTTTTTGCATGGCAGCCTCCAAAATACATATTTCAATATATATTTTAGCACATATTTCTGCCTAGAAGCAACGCAGGGCTTGTTTTGGGGACGCATAAAAACTTCCGAAGCCTTGAAGACTTCGGAAGCCTGAACTTTAAATTACCGCATGACAGCGCGAACCAGGTGAATATGGCGAAAGAGGTATTTCATAAGTTTGTTCCTTGGGCCGGGTCGATTATACCCTACCTTGACATTCCTTAGAATCTGGCGATAATTACCCCCAACAGGCGAGCCTTTCCAACGGCAATGACCGGGGAAAGTAATTTGGCAGAAGTTGACAGAGATGCGCGGAACTTGCTGAGATTGCGCTCAACCCAATCCAAATGAAGTTCCCCCGCGAGCCGACCGGGTGAAGGTGACGCAAAATGTCATTTTGCGCTACTGGTAGTCCGGCCCGTTTTCCCTGCGTTACAGGGGAGGTCGATTCTCGAATATCGAACGTCGGCTGATAAAGTGGATGCCCTTTACCGGGTGTCAATTTGGGTGGTACCGCGAGACATTCCCTCTCGTCCCAATCTGGGCGGGAGGTTTTCTTTTGCCAACTTGTAGGGGCGAAGCATTGCTTCGCCCCTACAGAAGAAATGAACGGAGGTTGTTATGCTCGAAAAACTGGCACAAATCGAAAAAGAAGCCCTCGAATCGCTGGCGGCGGTTGAGGATGAGGCCGCGCTCGAAACCTGGCGCGTCGCCAATATTGGCCGCTCGTCTCCAGCGATGAGCGTCTTTAGCCAGATGGGCGGCCTGTCGAAAGAGGAACGCCCGCTGGTCGGCCAGCGCGCCAACCAGGTCAAAGTGGCAATTGAAGCCGCTTTTGCCGAAAAGGCCGCCGCCATCAAGGAAGCCGCCCTGCAAAAATCGCTGCAAACCGAAAAACTGGACGTAACCCTGCCCGGCCGCACCTTCCGCCACGGGCGCCTGCACCCGGCGACCCAGAACCTGCGGCGCGTGCTCGCCATCCTGGCCGAGATGGGCTTCCAGGTCTATACCTCGCGCGATGTCGAGAGTGACGAATACAACTTCCAACTGCTCAACATCCCGCCCCACCACCCGGCCCGCGAAATGCAGGATACCTTCTACATCGACACCGGCGCAACCGACGAATCGCAGAAACAGGTACTGCGGACGCATACCTCCCCCGGCCAGATCCGCGCTATGCGCCAGTTCTCGGCTGAGAATCCCGACAACCCGCCGCCGATTCGGATCGCGCTGCCCGGCATGTGCTACCGCTTCGAGCAAATTACCGCCCGCTCGGAGGTGCAGTTCAACCAGGTCGAGGGCTTGGTGGTTGGCGAAAACATCACCTTTGCCGACTTGAAAGGTACACTGGCCGAATTCGCCCGGCGCATGTTCGGGCGCGATGCCAGGACCCGTTTCCGCTCCGACCATTTTCCGTTCACTGAACCAAGCGCCGAAATGGATGTGGAATGTTTTGTCTGCGGCGGGACAGGCTGCTCGGTCTGCAAGAAATCGGGCTGGCTCGAAATTCTGGGCTGCGGCATGGTGCATCCGGTGGTGCTGCAAAACGGTGGATACGACCCGGCCCGCTATACCGGTTTCGCTTTCGGCATGGGACCGGAACGCCAGTTGCTGCTGCGCCACAAGATTAACGACATCCGCTATTTCTGGGGCAACGATATTCGTTTCCTGGAACAATTCTAAAAGGAGGCCGGAATGAAATTACCAATTTCCTGGCTGCAAGACTTTGTAGATATATCCGACCTTGAGGTCGTTGACATTGCCCGCCTGCTAACCATGTCTGGCATGGAAGTCGAAGACATCCAGATTGCCGGGCTGCCGATGCCGACCCGCGACGACCACGGATTCAAAGTCTCGGGCATCGCCTGGGATACTGAAAAAATCGTCGTGGCCGAAATTAGCGCGGTCAACCCGCATCCCAACGCCGACCGGCTAACCCTGTGTGAATTGTTCGACGGGCAGGTGTATCATACCGTCCTGACCGGCGCGCCAAATTTGTACCCGTATAAGGGTCTGGGAAAACTCGAAACGCCGATTAAAGTCGCCTACGCCAAAGAAGGCGCGCAGATTTACGACGGTCACGCCGACGGCCTGGCGCTGACCACCCTCAAACGCGCCAAAATCCGCGGCGTGGAGTCGTATTCGATGGTCTGCTCCGAAAAGGAACTCGGCATCAGCGAAGAACACGAAGGCGTGATCTTCCTCGACGACGACGCCCCGGTCGGCGCGCCATTGGCCGATTATATGGGCGACGCCGTGCTCGAGGTCAAAATCAACCCCAACATGGCCCGCAACGCCAATGTGCTCGGCATCGCCCGCGAACTGGCTGCCCTGACCGGACGTGAACTGAAGAAACCGGCTTACGAACTGCCCGTTTCTGGCGAATCCATCGAGGGCAAAGTCAAAATCGAAATCGCCGACCCCGAACTCAACCCACGCTTCACCATCGGCTTGATTCGAAATGTCGAAATCAAGCCCAGCCCCTACTGGGTGCAGCGTCGCCTGCGCGCCACCGGGATGCGCCCCATCAGCAACATCGTCGATGCCACCAACTACGCCATGCTCGAAATCGGCGAGCCGCTGCATGCCTTTGATTACGATGTTTTGCTTTCTCGCACTGAGCGGAGCGATAGCGTAGTCGAAGTGTCCACCCGCACCGCCAAGTCCGGCGAAAAGCTCAAAACCCTGGATGGCGTCGAACGCACCCTAACCGACTCCAACGTTCTGGTCTGCGACTCGGCTGGGCCGCTCTCGATTGCGGGCGTGATGGGCGGCGCGGAAAGCGAAGTCGGTGAGAATACAAAAAATATCCTACTTGAAGCCGCCGCCTGGAACTTCATCAACATCCGCCGTACTGCCAACCAGCACAACCTGCCGTCTGAAGCCTCCTATCGCTTCTCGCGCGGTTTGCACCCTGACGTGGCGATTGAAGGTCTCAAGCGCTGCCTTTACTGGATGAGCCAGTGGAGCGGCGGACAGGTCGCTCCTGGCATCGTGGACAATTACCCCCTGCCGCCCAAAGCGCCAGTTGTCGAAATTCGTGAAAGCGATATTCGCCGCGCGCTCGGTATCGATATTGCGCTCACCGAGGCCAAATCCCTGCTCGAGCGGCTGGAGTTCACCTGCCAACTGGTTCCTGATGATTGCTTACTGGTTACTGCTCCTCCCTTCCGCATGGACATCGGCGAAGGCATCGTCGGCGTTGCAGACGTGATGGAAGAAGTCGCGCGCCTGTACGGCTTCGACCGCATCCCCGAAACGCGCATGGCCGACCCACTCCCGCCCCAGCGCGGCAACCCAAGCCTCGAAGCCGAAGAACGCATCCGCGACGTGATGGCCGCCCTCGGCCTGCAGGAAATCATCACCCACCGCATGACCGCGCCTGAGATCGAGAGCCGCCTCTTGCCGCCGAATAGCGAAGTATCGAATATCGAATATGTCAAACTGGCCAACGCGATTGCCCCCGAAAAGCGCGTCCTGCGCCGCTCGCTGCTCAGTTCGGTACTGAACGTGGTCGAGCGCAACGCCCGCCTGCGTGAAAGCCTGGCGATGTTCGAGGTCGGCTCGGTGTATATCCCGAACGGGCAGGCCTTGCCCCTCGAACCGCGCAGACTGGCCTTTGCCATCACCGGCCGCCGTTACGAAAGCGCCTGGGACAGCAAAGTAGGCGTCAAGCTGGATTTCTACGACCTGAAAGGCATCCTCGAGGCCCTGATGGATGCCCTGCACCTCGCCGTGACCTACACCCCGGCGGAACACCCCTCCTTCCACCCTGGAAAATGCGCCGCCGTTGTCTTGAACGGTCAACCGCTGGGAGTGTTCGGCGAACTGCACCCGCAGGTACAGGAAAACTACGACTTCGTTTCCCCCGTCCTGGCCGCCGATTTTGACCTGGAAGCAGTGCTGTCCGCCATCCCGAGCGGATATCCGATTCGCCCGGTCAGTGAGTTCCCGCCCATCCTGGAAGATATCGCTGTCATCGTCGATGAAGCCCTGCCCGCCGACCGGGTCGAAGCGCTCATCAAGCAGACCGGCGGCAAGATGCTCGAAAGCGTCCATCTCTTTGATGTTTTCCGCAGTGAGCAAATCGGCGCGGGCAAGAAAAGCCTGGCCTACGCCCTAACCTACCGCTCCTACGAAGGCACACTGACCGACAAAGACGCCGCCGGAATCCGCACCCGCATCATCAAGCGGCTGGAAAACGAACTCGGCGCAAAACTACGCAGTTAGCGCCGCGCAAAGCAAAATCGCATCCTGGCTTTGGGTCAGGATGCGATTTTTTGTTCGGACATCTCCAGTAGGAAGGCGCGGATTTCCGCGGCGGTCTGTTCCCAGGTGGGCTGTTGGCGGTAACGCGCCAGGGCGTTGAGCGAGAGTTCGGCCAGCAGGGCGCGGTCGCGGATGAGTTTTTCCAACAGGGAGGCCAGTGTTTTATGGTTGCCCGGTTCGATCAGATACCCGGTTTTGTCTTCTTCGATAATCTCCCCGGCGGCCCCGGCGGTTGTCCCGATAACGGGCAGGCCGAATCCCATGCCTTCGAGGTAGACAATCCCAAAGCCTTCGTAGGAGGACGGCACGACCAGCAGGTGCGCGGCCTTGAGTTTTTCGGCCAACGGGACGTTATCGAGCGCGCCGTGAAAGTGAATGGACGCTGAAATTCCGGATGCTTTTTCCCGCATGGCGGCGGCGTAGGTCGGGTCGGTGGACAGGGAGCCGACGATGTCTAGTATCCAGTGTTCAGTGGACAGTGAACAGAGAGCATCCAGCAGGGTATGCAATCCCTTGCGCTCGATGACATTGCCCAGGAAAAGAATCTTCAACGGGCTGGCCTGGGCGCGGAGTTTAATTTCATCGACTGTCACCTGAACCCCAAACCGGTCGGTCGGCGGGTAGGCGACGATGGAAGGCTTCCGATTAACGATTAACCCATTAACCACGCCTCTTGTCGTCCTTGAATTGAATATGAACCCATCCACACTTTGTAAATAGTGTTTTTCGATAATCCGGTAAAGCCGATTTTGCCACTTCGGGCGCAGTTCGGAACAGCGCAGGTGGTGGACGAGACTAACAACAGGGCAAGGCTTGCTGCGGTTGGCCCACAGCAGGGATGGGTGATTCAACTCGTCCTGAATCAACACGTCCAGCCCCGGCGGCAGGCGGAAGGTGAAATTATCCGTCAGGTGGGCAGCATAATTGCGCCAGGGGAGTGAAATAATCTCTACTGCATCGCCCTGTTTGCGCAGGTAATCGACCAACATGCGGTCATACAGGTATCCGCCGCTGAGGGTATCGAGCGAGCCGTAGATAAGCAGGCCAAGTTTCATATTATGTTTCAATGGAATGTTTAAGGTTGAATGTTGAATGTGAAATCTGCCTTTCAACTTAAAACATTCAACGTTCAACCCGATAGGAGACCCACGCAATCTCATTTTCCCACAGCCGAACCATCAGTCCCGTGATGTTGGGCGCGTGAATCTTGGTGTTGAGTTGTTCGGCCAGGATGCGCGCAAAATGCTCGATGGACGGGTTCAGCCCGGCAAACTCAGGCAGGTCGTTGAGCATTTGCTCCTTGTAATAGGCAACCGTCTCCTCCAGGTGTTTTTCGACCTCGACAATGTCCACCAGATAGCCGTGCTGGTCGAGGTGTTCACCTTCCAGTTGCAGTTCAAGCACATAATGGTGCGAGTTGGGGAAGTTTTCAGGCCCCCAATCGCCGCCGATGAGATAATGGCGGGCAATAAAATCGCGTTTGACGGCAAGAGTGTACATAAAGTGCTCCAGATTTTTGACAGCGTGAAAATTCCAAAGTCAGGAGACTTTGGAATCCGGGTGTATGGCGCGCATGACCAGTTGTCCGTTTTCACGCGAAATGGGCATGGCAAAGTCGCAAGAATCGAGACGGGTGCAATAGTCGATGTCGGTGTAGAAGCTGGGGATTTTCAAGGCATCCAGTTGGGCCTCGCGGGATTTGTGAACACGCTCAAGATAGGGCTGTGGGTCAGGGCCTGTCCCGTTCAGGCAGGCGGAGATGTATTCGGCGCAGGATAAATCCTCGTCGCCAAAGCCTCGCCCGGTGATGACAAAGGTTACCTGTGACGGGGAAAGTTTTTGAATGGCGCGCACCGTCGCCCCTGCAACGGCAAAACTGGCCGCAAACAGTTGTTCTGCATTGACGCTGCGCACCACGCCCTGCGTGCCCGCCCCGGTGCGCTGGATGAGATGCCTGCCGCGCAAATCCTGCCGGACAATTTCGGTTGGCGAGTTGCCAAAGTCAAAACCGGCAGGCGGCAGGCCGCCGACCTCGCCCATCGCCAGGGAACCGGGCATGGCGGCTTTCAGCGCCAGGGCTTCCTCCACCCCGCTGACCAGGGTGATGCTCTCGGCCCCAGCCTGGAAAGCATAGGCGGCATTCGAAAAAGCGCGAATGACATCGATGACCACCACCAACCCGCTGGTGGTGTGGCAGGTATCGTTGTCGAGGTATTCAAAAGTTGTCAATGACATACCTTTACCTGCGCCTGAACCTTATCAAAACTCTCTTTATCCGATAAAACAATCAGCGTATCACCCGCCAGCAGGGTCGTGCCGCCGTTCGGGACAAAAAACTCGTTGTCACGCGCAATCAGGATGACCAGCAATTTTTCCGGCAGGAACAATTCTACAATCGTTTTGCCTGTACAAGTTGAATTTTCAGGGATGGCAATTTCTTTCAGTTCGTCGGTAAAACCGCGCATGGGGTTAAGTTCAATCGGGTAAATCGGCTTTTTGATGGCGATTTCATCCACACCCAGCCAGCGCGCCACTTGCGGGATGGACGCGCCCTGCAAAAGGGCCGAAGTCAACACCACGAAAAAGACGATGTTAAAAATCTGCCGGGCGTGGTCGACCCCGGCAATCAGCGGGAAGGTCGCCAGGATAATCGGCACCGCGCCGCGCAGCCCGACCCACGAGACGAAGGCCTTTTCGCGCAGGCTGAATTTGCTCAGCGACAGGCTCAGAAACACCCCCAACGGACGCGCCGCCAGCATCAGCACTGCCGCCATCAGCAGGCCCGAACCCATTACCGGCACAATTTCAGATGGGAAAACCAGCAGACCGAGGGTGATGAACATTGTAATCTGCATCAACCAGGCCAGGCCGTCGTGAAAACGAATCAGGCTGCGGCGATGGATGAAGTCGAGATGCCGCGCCGTAATCCCGGCGATATAGACGGCCAAAAAACCATTCCCGCCTAAAATGGAGGTCGCGCCGTAGGCGACAAACACTGCCGAAAGCGTCAATACCGGGTAGAGACCATCGAAGCCGAGATGCAGGTGGTTTGCCAGCCAGGCCAACAGCCAGCCAAAGAACAAACCGAGCACCGCGCCCACAACCACCTGCACCACAAGCGACACAGCCAGCGTTTCAGGCGCGAAGTCTGAAACCGTCAGCCAGGTTGTCAGCCCAATGGTCAGGAAAACCGCCATCGGGTCGTTCGAGCCAGATTCAAGTTCCAGCAGCGGGCGCAGGCGGCCTTTCAATCCCAAACTTTTCGAGCGCAAAATCGAAAAAACCGCCGCCGCATCGGTCGATGAGACGATTGCGCCAAGCAGCAGGCCTTCGAGCAGCGAAAAACCGAGCAGGTATGAAGCCGCCGCACCCACCCCCAGCGCGGTCAGGAAGACGCCCAGCGAAGCCAGCGCAACCCCCGGCAGCAATACCGGACGGATATCGCGCCAACTTGTATCCAGCCCGCCCGCGAACAAAATCAGGTTGAGGGCCACAATCCCGACCCATTGGGTCAGGGTCGGGTCGTTGAATTCGATTCCGCCCAACCCCTCCGAACCGGCCAGGATGCCCAGCACAAGAAAAAACAGCAGGGCCGGAACCCCAAAACGGTCGGAAACCTTGCTCGCGAGCACACTCGCCAGCAATAACCCCGCCACGCCCACAAAAATCCATTCAATTCCCATAATTAATTATCACCTGAATTATTTCTTGAGGATTCTCATCTAATATTTTATACATTTCGGGGGCTTTGTGGATGTCGACCCGTTGCGTGACCCACTTTTCGGGACGGATTGTGGCGAGGGCTTTCCACGCCACCTCGAAGCGGCGGAGCTTGTCCCACCGTCCGGTGAGTTCTGGACGAATGGCGCTGACCTGGCTGGGAAGGATTTGGATTCGGCTGCGATGAAAATCGCCGCCCAGGTTGAGCGCGGCCCGTTTTTCGCCGTACCACGACCCGACGACGATTCTGCCGCTGAAACGGGTCAGCGCGATGGCCTCGTCCAGCGCAGCGGGCGAGCCGGAGATTTCGAGTGTGAAATCGGCTTTTTCGCCGCCCAGGCTTTGTTCGGCCTGGACGCGGAAATCTGGCGCGGAGGGGTCTAGGCTGGCATCTGCCCCGGCCTTGAACGATTCGGCCCGGCGCAGGGGGAACATGTCTGCGCTGACCAGGCTTTCGAGCGGGAATTCCGCCAGCAGCGACGCGGCCAGCAGGCCGACAATGCCCTGCCCGAAGACAAGTCCGCGTTCGCCAAGCAAGGGGACGATATCGTGCACCAGGCCAACGGCGGTTTCCATGTTGGGTAGGAAGGCGGCCCGTTCCGGCGGGATTCCTGTGGGGATGAGGATGAGGGCGGAATGATGAAGGATGAAGTGCGAGGCGTGCGGCTGGAAGGCGAAAACCAGCTTGCCTGCCAAATCCTGGCTCACAAATTTCCCGGTTTCCAGCACCCGTCCCACGCAGGCGTAGCCATAGGCGGTCGGGTAGGTGATGTCGCTGCTAAATGGGTCGTGACTGTCGCGCACCTGCGGACATTGCCCGCGATAGACCAGCATCTCGCTGCCGGGGCTGACCGCTGAGACGAGGGTCTGCACGAGTACATCCTCCGCGCCGAGGGGCGGGAGTTCGCGTTCGACAATTTCGACGCGGTGGGGGGCGGTGAAGGTCAGGGTTTGGCTTTTCATTTTTTTCGTGGGGCGATTTGCTAAATCGCATTTTTTGCAGGCTGAAGCCTGCGGTACTTTTATTGTAGGGCGATTTGCCAAATCACCTTACTTTTTAATCGCGGCAATCAGCAAGCCCAACCCGCCGAGGAGAATGTCGCGTCCGCGCATGAGCAGGGCCAGGCTGATGCCGAGCGCGGCGGGCAGGCCAAAGGCGGTCGCGGCGAAGACCTGGCTGGCTTCGAGCGCGCCCAGCCCGGCGGGCAGGGGGGCGAGAAATGAGAGCCGCACCACCGTCAGCGCGGCCAGGGTCTCTGATGCGGACAGGTCGGCGGAAAGGAAGGAGAGCATCCAGTGATATTCGAGCACCATTAGCGCCCAGGAGAGCAGCGAAACGCCTGTCGCGGCCAGCATGGCCCCGAAACGGCGGCGGGTGAAGAGCGCTGCCAGGTGTTCGCTGACAATAACCAGGCGCAGGAAGGTTTCAACGGCGGCGAAGTTCTTATTTTCAGGAATGCGTTTGTGAATCGGCCTTATCAGCGCGGAGAGTGGGTGCCTGCGCCGGTAGAGCAGGCTGATGTGAATTAGCGGCCAGAGCAGGAGCAAGCCAACGGGTACGGCGGCCCAGGCCGGGGGTGCGAAGCCGCCCAGCATCCCCGATGCGGCAACCGCAAAAAGCCCGAGGGCCAGGAAAAGGAAGTTGGCGAGAAACTCCAACAGTTTGTCCATAATGACTGCCGCGGTCGCGCGGACGGTTGTCAGCCCGTAGGCGTTTTTCAGGTACAGGATTTGGAGCGGTTCGCCGCCGACCTGCGGGCCGGGGGTAAAGTAACTCATGCCGAAGGCGGCCAGGCGATAGGCGACCAGCGGCAGGAAGGGCACGCGGCGGGCCTCAGCGCGGACGATTATCCACCAGCGGGCGGTGATGAGCGCAAAGATGCCGGTGTTGATTGCCAGCAGTGCAGCGAGTTGCCAGGCTTGCAGGAGTTTTAGCGAATCCCAAATTTCACCCAGCGGCGCGTTGCGCAGCGCCCAGTAGAGCAGGGCGGCCAGCAGCGCCAGCCAGAAAAGGCGGCCCGCTATCAGGCGTTTGGGTTTGGCTGTGTCGCTCATGAAAGTATTGTAAGCGAATAGGCCTCGATGCAAAAGAGTCTTTGTTGGCGATTTTCGTCAATCTTGCCCGATTAGGCCCGATTTGTTGTAGAATCCAGATATCAGAGATACAAAAAGGAGAGATTCATGCCGACAAAAGTGTTCGTCCCGCGTTTGGGTGAGGGGGTCGAGGAAGTGACCATCACCAAATGGCTGAAGGCAGTGGGCGACCCGGTCAATGAACTGGAAGCGCTCTTGGAAGTGAACACAGACAAAGTGGATACCGAAATCCCGGCCCCGGTTTCGGGGGTGTTGTTGCAGATTTTGCTGGCAGAAGGGGTGGAGGCCAAGGTCGGTGATGTGCTGGCTATTATCGGGGATTCAGTGTCCAGTGAGCAGTCGCCAGTGGACACTGACCAGTATCCAGTAGCCAGTGGGCAGTATCCAGTGACCAGTGACCAGTTGCCAGTGTCCAGTAAAACAGCGGAGCAAATCTCGAAACAGCCATCCAATAATTCAAAAATCCAACCTTCAAACCCAAAAGACCTCGGCTTTATTTCTCCCGTCGTCGCCAGAATCGCTGCCGAAAAGGGGATCAACCTTTCGCAGGTCAAAGGCAGCGGCCTGAACGGACGCATCACCAAAAACGATGTGGTTCAGTTCATAGAGAATGGAAAAGCAGAGAGTAGACAATCAGAGAGCAGTAACATCCCCGAGCCCAAACTTCAAACTTCAACCTTAAACATTCAATCTTCAACTGATTTCATCCCCCACACCGCCATCCGCCGTTCGATTGCCAAACACATGGTCGAATCGAAGCGCACCTCGCCGCACGTACTGACCGTCATGGAAGCGGACATGTCGCGCGTCATCGCCCACCGCTTTGCCAACAAGGAAACCTTTGCGCGTGACGGCGTCAACCTGACCTTTACCGCCTATTTCATGCAGGCCATCGTCGCCGGGCTGAAGGCCTACCCGGTGGCAAATTCATCCTGGAGCGATGACGGTATCGTTTTGCACAAAGCCATCAACCTCGGCATGGCGACATCCCTCGGCGAAGACGGGCTGATTGTTCCGGTTATCAAAAACGCCGACGCCCTGTCCCTGCTCGGCATGGCCCGCGCCATCAACGACCTGGCGGGCCGCGCCCGCGCCCGCAAACTGCAACCGGACGAGGTCAAGGGCGGCACGTTCACCATCACCAATCACGGCATCAGCGGCTCGCTGTTCGCCTTCCCGGTCATCAACCAGCCGCAATGCGGCATCCTCGGTATCGGCGCAATGCAAAAACGGGTCGTGGTCGTGACCGACGAACTCGGCCGCGACAGCATCGCCATCCGCCCGATGGTCTATCTCTCGTTTGTCTTCGACCACCGCATCCTCGACGGCGCATCTGCGGATTGGTTCCTGGCCAAGGTCAAAGACGCGCTGGAGAAGTGGGCATAAGACGAGTCTAAACTATTTGGGCTCTCCTGGAAAATCCGTAGGGGCGACCCGTCAAGCGCGAGAAGTTATCCGCTCCTGCCGGGATTTCTTGCAAAAAGAAACCTGGTTATTCCCTGACGGGTCGCCCCTACTATTTGCAAACTTTGGCCAAAGCATCCTGAATGGCGCATCTGCGGATTGGTTCCTGGCAAAGGTCAAGGAGACGCTCGAAAACTGGGCCTGAACTTGCACCTGATTCTTATCAAGCACTCCTTGCCTGAAATCGTCGAAAATGTTCCGGCGTGTGACTGGCATCTTTCGGATGAAGGCCGCCGCCGCTGCGGTTTGCTGGCAGACCTGGTCGCCCGCTACCAGCCGGATGTCGTTGTTACCAGCCTGGAGCCGAAAGCGCAGGAAACCGGCCAGTTGCTAGCCGAGTCGCTGCAAATTCCGGTCTCAACTGCCGCAGACTTGCACGAACATGAACGCCACAACACCCCATTCTTAAGCCCCGAGATGTTCAAGGCAAGTGTCAGCGCCTTTTTTGAAAATCCCGGCCAACGGGTGATGGGCGAAGAAAGCGCCGACGAAGCCCATGCCCGTTTCGCAAAGGCTGTCCAGGGCGTGGTCAGCGCTCATGCGCACAAAAATATCGCCATCGTTGCGCACGGGACAGTTATTTCACTATTTGTCGCGCGTCTGGCAGGCATGAAACCAGATTTGCTCTGGGAGCAATTGGGCCTGCCTGCCATCGTCGTGCTATCTTTACCAGACTATCAATTTATCAACATGGAAAACATCACCCCATGACCGACTTCGACCAACGCGCCAAAGATTGGGACAGCGACCCCAAAAAGGTTGAACGCGCCCGCGTGGTGGCGGGTGCCATCCGCGCCGCCCTGCCCCAGCATCCCGGCCAAACCGGCCTAGAAATCGGCTGCGGCACGGGCCTGCTCAGTTTTGCGCTGCAAGACGCCTTTGCCCACATCACCCTGGCGGATACATCCCAGGGCATGCTGGATGTGCTGACCGCCAAAATAGCGGATTCCGGGCTGACGCATTTCAGCCCCATTCGGCTGGATTTGGCGCGCGACCCGCTGCCCGACTCCCGTTTCGATGCTGTTTACTCGCTGCTGGCCCTGCACCACATCCCCGCAACGGATACCGTACTCCAACGCTTTCACGACCTGCTCAACCCCGGCGGACTGCTCTTCATCGCCGACCTCGACGCCGAAGACGGCACTTTCCACACCGACGGCACGACCGACGTCCATCTGGGCTTCGAGCGCGGCGACCTGCAAAGGCGGGTCGAAGCGGTTGGCTTTGTGGATGTCCGCTTTTCGACCGTGTTTGTCATCCGCAAAAACGGGCGCGAATATCCCATCTTCCTGCTCGCAGCGCGAAAAGGAGAGTGGCTAACTTGATGGGCTAATAAAATCCATTACATGGGCAGAATAACGAGGATATTTGCGTTTGTGTAATTGGCGGCGATTGAAAGAATAGATAAACAACCGCAAGGCACATTCAAGGGCCTCAGGAC
>Ga0208244_100862_pt1 | contig 22225 bp, 15 predicted proteins | sample SubbioCR12Aug_5A_FD_184828 | JGI IMG/M metagenome (GOLD analysis project Ga0208244, IMG submission 184828) | Serpentinite rock and fluid subsurface biosphere microbial communities from McLaughlin Reserve, California, USA - CR12Aug_5A (SPAdes) | ecosystem: Environmental > Terrestrial > Deep... | reverse complement strand
TTTGATGACTGCCGTGTACCCGAAACAAACCTCCTTGGAAAGGTCGGCGAAGGCTCCAAAATCATGCTCGCAACCCTTGATGCAGGTAGGCTTTCCATTGCGGCTATGGGCCTTGGCGCAGCACAAGGCGCTTACGAACTGGCACTGGCTTATGCAAAAGAACGCAAACAATTCGGACAGCCTATCTCAAAGTTTCAGATCAACGCCTTTAAACTTGCCGATATGGCTTTGAAGATAGAACTTGCACGCAATCTGCTTTATAAAGCCTGCTGGCTGAAAGATCAGGGAAGAGCCTATGCCATGGAATCAGCGATGGCAAAACTTTACTGTTCCGAGATCGCCAAGGAAGTTGCTGACGAGGCTGTACAAATTCATGGTGGGTATGGCCTGATGAAGGATTATGAAGTTGAGCGATTCTATCGTGATCAGCGTTTACTTCAAATAGGAGAAGGAACTTCTGAAATTCAAAGACTGGTCATCAGTCGTTACCTTGGATGCTGAAAAAATAATACTATGGATGAGATTGTTCGCGAATACTCGAATGGAGAAATCACCGTAATCTGGAAACAGCACAAATGCATTCACTCTGCAGTATGCGTAAAAAAACTGCCCACCGTATTTCATCCGGCTCATCGCCCCTGGGTGAACATTCAGGGATCAAATACCGAATCTATCAGGGAAACCGTGGATCTTTGTCCTTCAGGGGCTTTAACGTACAGAATGAATAACGAAATCATGGAATACGAGAATAATGAAACGGCTTTTAAGTCCACACAAATCAAAGTAGTACCAAACGGCCCCCTGCTTGTGAGTGGTCCGGCTGAAATCACCGACCAAAACGGCAATATAGAAACCAAAACAACTATATTTGCCCTGTGCCGGTGTGGAGCATCGCACAAAAAGCCTTATTGCGACGGAACACATAATTTTATCGGATTCAAGGACTAATGATCATATCAACATGAAAAAAGTAGTAAACAACGCCCGTGAAGCCATTCATGGAATCAGGAACAACATGACTTTGATGCTCGGAGGGTTTGGTTTGTGCGGAATACCTGAAAACTGTATCACAGCGCTTGTCGAAAGCAATGTTACCGGCCTCACCTGTATTTCTAACAATGCCGGTGTAGATGATTTCGGACTCGGACTGTTGCTGAAAAAACACCAGATCCGAAAAATGATCTCGTCATATGTAGGCGAAAATGCTGAGTTTGAACGGCAATTGCTCAGCGGTGAACTCGAGGTCGAACTCATCCCGCAAGGAACTCTGGCCGAACGCTGCAGGGCCGGAGGTGCCGGAATTCCGGCTTTCTTTGTACCAGCCGGTTATGGAACCGAAGTTGCTGATGGAAAAGAAGTCCGTGAATTCTATGGCAAGAAATATCTGCTTGAACATGCCCTGACCGCAGATTTTGCCATCGTAAAAGCATGGAAAGGCGATACCTACGGAAATCTGATCTACCGGCACACAGCCAACAATTTTAATCAGGCTATGGCTATGGCCGGAAAAATAACCATAGCCGAAGTGGAAGAACTCGTTCCGGCCGGAACCCTCGACCCCAACCAGATACACACACCGGGTATCTTCGTCCAAAGGATTTTTCAGGCAAGCGGCCTCGAAAAACGTATTGAATTTGTCACCACACGTTCATAACTTAATACCTGTATACCATGCCACTTGATAAAAATGGAATTGCCAAACGTATTGCACAGGAACTGAAAGATGGATTCTATGTAAACTTAGGCATCGGAATACCCACCCTGGTAGCCAATTACATACCGGATGGAATGGAAGTAATCCTTCAGTCTGAAAACGGACTCCTCGGTATTGGGCCTTTCCCCGTGAAAGGCGATGAAGACCCTGACCTGATCAATGCCGGCAAACAGACCATCACCTACACCAAAGGGGCTGCTTTTTTTGACTCCTCGACAAGTTTTGCCATGATAAGGGGCGGCCACATTGACCTCACAGTGCTGGGCGCTTTTGAAGTGTCGGAACAAGGCGACATCTCCAGCTGGAAAATTCCCGGCAAAATGGTTAAAGGTATGGGCGGAGCAATGGATCTGGTTGCCTCGGCCAAAAACATTATTGTGGCCATGACCCATACCGACCCCAAAGGAAACTCCAAACTTCTCAAAGAATGCACCCTGCCACTCACCGGCGTTGGATGTGTAAAAAAAATCGTAACCGATCTGGCTGTTCTCGATGTTACTCCTGATGGTTTCAGGCTGGTGGAACGGGCACCGGGTGTGAGTGTTGAAGAAATCGTCAGCAAAACAGCCGGAAAACTGATCGTAGAGGGTGAAGTGCCGGAAATGAAGATATAAACTTTACTGCTTCCTCAATACAAACTGTTCATAATCCTAAAACGTTGCTTTTTTCAAACAGTTTAAGTTTATTGTATTGCATTTAATGGTTAAGGCAAGGCTGTCAGCCTCGGATCAATAGCTGATCACGGCAGAAGAATGAGCAGGAAGGTCAAACCAGAATATTGTTTCATTGTCTGAGTTTCTGGATGCCGGCACAATACCATTGACCAAAACCTGGTCACTGTGTATAACAAAACAAAGCCCCTCGACAGGAATATTGTGCGGGTTATGCACAGTAACGGTTCCATCCGGATTCCGTTCGAGTTGCAAATTCTGAACGGACGTTACATAATCCAGATAATTACCAACTGTCATCACCAGAATCTTTCCCTGTTTGCGATAAGTGTCCAGTTTCTCCAACGCCCTGTTGAGACCGGGCATCACAACCACTTTCGACTGATCGTCGAATGTCCAGAATCCTTTCCCATATCGGGCCCATGCAGGGTAAACATGGTTGATCCAAAGGCTGCGATGTTTGATCAATGCCTCAAGATGATCATCAGAGAAATAATAGTCCCAAAGTCTGTCTTCGGGCACTTCAAGGGTGCCTGAAGTAGCCCAGTGCCAGGCTTCTTTGTGATAATTAACCGGACTGACCCCAACATAAGGAAAAGCATCACCAAAACCAGGGTATGGGATGACAAAGTGGCCACCCAGCATCCAGTCCTCAAAAGGCCTTACTTCTTCATAAAACGGATTCCAGAAATATTTTACACCGTGTGCTTTCCAGAGATCAGCAACATAAAACTCTGACTTTTTATTGAAACCATCGCAAACGGCATTTTCACGGTTGAACTTTTTATGATTATTGTACCCGTGGTCAATCCATGTGGGCGAACCAAAAGCCGTCTGCACAAAGCCAAGCGCTTTGTTAACTTCTTCGCGGCTGTCGGTAAACTGACCAGGACTATGCAGGCAAACCTCATTGCCTGTATCGTGCAGTTGCTTCAGAAAATCAATAAATTCATTATTTCCATCAATAGATGCATGCTTTCCCGGAAAAAGTCCTTCGCTGGTTTCGGCGTTGGTTACTGAATCCGGATTATGATAAAAGACACTCTTGGTCACAGGAATACCAAAAGCAGCAAAGCCTCCGACGGCATCCTCTGACTCTACTATGTCTTCATGACCGAAATGCACGGCCCGATGTGTGCGGAGGTCAGTATAGTCAGCATGTTCCGACCAGATAACAACCGATTCAAAACCATACGGATAAGGCATAAGGCGTAAAGACGGACGCATATCCTGTCCGGCATAAAGAACCAAACTCTGCTCTAATAATTCACCACGTCTGTACACTTTTGCTGATACATCATGATAATAGTCCTGCTTATTATTGGTAAGCGGGTAATGCAATTGCGGGTGATCAGCCTTATAATCAATATTTAACAAAACCAGTTTCGCTTTGGTGTCAAGTTGCACCGAGGAGGCTCCGGACCTGTACACATGCATACCTGATTCGCCTTTACCGATGGAAACACCTCCGTCAGCAAGATAATATGCAGGCTGAAAGTCAGCTGTGTCGCACCTGCCGTTGGTTCTGTAAATTTCAGTAAGATCTTCGGCAAAAGGCACTACCAGACTGTGGCGTTCGAGCACAATTCTTACGGCTGATGTGGAGGAAAGGTCAATTTCGATACGACCGGTGTTTTCTCGGGTGGTTATGGTCAATGTGTTCCGGAAAAACCCGGTTCGATTCTTCAAAACTGTTGTGCGTGTGCCTTCGGGACTATCATATTGTGCATAAACCCGCCATTTTGCATTGAAATGCTTTAACCTGCTGCCGTTCTTAACTGATACTATACCAATGGGACCTGTGAGCAGTCTTCCTTTCCGATCGGCTAGGGCCACCAGCGATGAACGTCCGAAATAAAGCAACTCGAATATACCGTGTTGTGCCAAAACTCTCGGACTGCCTTTGATGCGGGGTATTTTAAGGTCAGGCATGAAAGTTGGCATTTTCAACACCTCCAATCTGATGGTAAGTTCATCCAGTTCAAGAGCCTGAAGCGTTCTATTCCACAAGTATATCTTCAATACCCCGTCACGTGTCATATCAGCTGGCAGTTTTACAAAGGCAACGAATTTTTTCCAGCCTGGCCTGATGTTCGAGCAAGAAAGACTGTCGGCCCGCCAGAACAGGTTCTTATCGCCATTGCTCAGGTCAGTTACGAAAGAACAGTTTCCGGCCGTGTCAGGAAACCGATACCAGACTGAAATACTTACTCCGAGATTACGACCTCCAAGGCTATCGGGGAAACGATATTCGAAAAGATGAGAGTACTCAATGCCTGATGGAACCTTGCTGACCTGCGTTCCTGAAAAGGCATCAGGTGAAAAAGTAGGATAAACCAAACGAAAAAACTCATCAGGCTCAGGATTTTCAAATCCAATCGTAAATGTTTGGGCCTGAATCGAAAGACCTGTGCAATAGATCACAAACAGAATAACCCAATATTTCATTGGGCGGTTTATTCGTATTCCTTTACCTGCACCTCGCCTTTAAGCACGCTCAGGGCGTTAACAGCATGAGCTTCGAGGTCGTTAACCGATGGGTAAAGAGCAATGGGAGCTAATTTGCCCACTCTTTTCCTGACGTTTTCCAGAAAAAGCTCGCTGTTGAAAATGTTTCCTGACAACACAATCGCATCTACTTCACCTTCAAGCACAGCATACAACGATGCAATCTCTTTACTTACCTGATAGGCGCAAGCTTCTGAAATAAAGAGGGCTTTGGGATCGCCTGAAGCAATCATGGCATTGATCTGCGGAATATTGTCAGTGCCCAGATAAGCCGAGTATCCTCCTTTGGAATTAAGCATTTCCTGCACTTCTTTCTCAGTATATTTTCCACTGAAACAGAGTTTTACAAGCTGACCTGCCGGTAAAGTTCCCGAACGGGTTATGGAGAAAGGCCCGCCACCGTCAAATGCCTGATTCACGTCAACAACAAGACCCTTCTGATGAGCACCCACCGAAATTCCTCCCAACCCAACATGGCACACAATGAGATTCAGGTCTTCATAAACCCTGTTGACCGATTTGGCATATTTCCGGGCAAAAAACTTATGGCTCAATGCATGGAAAATAGATTTGCGCTCAAAAATCGGATGACCTGTAATTCTGGCCAGATCCGAAAGTTCATCCACCACAACGGGATCAGCCATGTAAGCATCTACACCAATCATCCGTGAAATGTCATAGGCAATCAAACCACCGAGATTGGTTTCGTGCATTCCCATTATTCCCTTGATAAGGTCTTCAACCATACGGTCATTAACACGATAAATTCCCGATTTCAGCGGTTTAACCAATCCACTACGTGCCATCACTATCTCAACTTTGTACACATCAAATTCATTCTTCTTCAACTCATTGAGTACAGCTTCACGGCGAAATGCACGCTGATCCGGAATTGTTTCAAACGGAGCGAGTTCCTCTGCTGTATGCTTAATAGTCTTCAGAAACATCGGCTCGGCATTGCGGTAAATGGCGATGCGTGTGGCTCTTTTCTCGGGATATACCACCAGAATCTTCCTTTGGTTCATGCAATTTGGGATTTGTCCGACAAATTTAAACGTTTTTATACCGGAAAAAACAAGCCACAGAATCAAAATGACCTTTTCAATGTTGTTTAAAAATAAATAAACATTGAAACACCTCCGTCAGACCAAACTGACAATAGGTGAATTCTGATTAAAACTCTGATGTAATATCTCTGAAACCAACAGAAATTAAATATAGACAAGTACTCAATTGCGACTGATTAAACATGAACCGACAAAAAAAACCTTTTCAGTACCTGCATTTTCAAGGACAATCTTTTGATTGTGAAAGATCGCCAGATGATGATGGGTATTGATGATTAAGCGTTATAACATTAACCTAAATTATAAGTTATGTCCGTTGTGCACTTGTCTGTTCAGGTAAAAATTGTAATTTTGCACCATTAATGTTAATAAATTAACAAACAAATTTTTGTCTAAAACTGAATCCCATGAAAATCACTAAACTCGACCAGATGTTTGATGTATTGAAATCAAGCCCGAAAAAACGCCTTGTTGCAGCATACGCCAATGATGACCATTCGGTAAGTGCAGTCAGTATGGCCATAGATTTGGGTATTGTTGAAGGAACTCTGGTTGGCGACCGCGAAGTGATTGAAAAAATATGTACTGAACACCGTATAAAGGCAGATAAATTCACCATTGTTCACGAACCCGATGAAATGAAAGCTGCCTACAAGGCAGTTGAAATAATCAACAAGGGCGAAGGAAACCTGCTGATGAAAGGACTTGTGAGCACCGACAAATATATGAGGGCCATACTGGATAAGGAAAACGGTCTTATGAATAAAGGAGCTATTCTGAGTCATGTTACGGTAATGGAAAACCCAAACTATCACAAGTTATTGATTGTGGGTGATGTTGCCATACTCCCTGCACCTGAGCTTCCGGAAAAAATAGCCATCACCAACTACCTCATTCATACGGCACATTCATTGGGCATCGAGAAGCCCAAAGTGGCTTTAATTGCAGCATCAGAGCAGGTTTCGGCCAAAATTCAGGCCAGTGTGGATGCAGCTGTAATATCCAAAATGGCTGATCGTGGTCAAATCAAAGGTGCTTACGTGGATGGCCCCCTTGCACTGGATGTTGCCATAGACAAGGAAAGTGCTGATATCAAAAAAGTTGGCGGACATGTTTCAGGAGATGCTGACTGCCTTGTTTTCCCAAACATTGAATCGGGGAATGTATTTTATAAAGCAAACACCAAGCTGGCTAATGGTGAGCAGGGAGCTATTGTTGTTGGCGCAAGGGTTCCTGCCGTACTTTCATCGCGCGGTGACAGTACCAAAACCAAATTGTATTCCATTGCGCTAGCCGCCCTTACAACACGTTAAACATCCGATAAACCATGGTTCAGCCGGAAGAAGTCCGAATCCTCACCATTAACCCCGGATCCACGTCTACAAAATTTGGCGTATTTGTAGGTACTGATCCATTGTTTATAAAAAATATCCGGCATTCAACCGAAGAGCTTGAGCCCTTTGAAAAGATCACCGATCAGTTTTCCTTTCGAAAAGAGCTGATTCTGAAACAACTTGAACAAGCCGAAATAAATCTCGAGCAGATCAGGGCTGTTGTCGGGCGAGGCGGATTGCTGAAACCTATAGAATCTGGTGTATATGCTGTGAATGAAGCAATGATGCGCGATTTGAGAAATAGTCCTCTTGGCGAGCATGCTTCTAATCTTGGCGGTTTAATAGCATATGATATTGCAGCTTCATTACCCAATGCCGCAGCATTTATAGCAAACCCGGTCGTTGTCGATGAGTTTGATGACATCGCACGTATATCCGGACATCCGCTCCTGCCGCGCATATCGATCTTTCATGCGCTTAATCAGAAAGCAACAGCACGCTTGCACGCCAAGTCCATTATGCGGCGTTATGAAGACCTGAACCTTATCGTTGTACATTTGGGTGGTGGTATAACCGTAGGGGCGCACAAACAGGGACGCGTGGTGGATGTGAATCAGGGTCTTGATGGCGATGGGCCATTCTCACCCGAACGCACCGGCAGCCTGCCGGTTGGTGAACTCGTGAGGCTATGCTTCAGCGGAAAATACACCCAAAAGGAAATCCTGAAAATGATCAAAGGCGAAGGCGGACTGGTAGCATACCTCGGAACAAACAGCGCCTATGAGGTGGAACAAAGGGTCCAAAATGGAGATAAGTATGCCAAGCTGGTGTATGATGCCATGGCCTATCAGGTTGCCAAAGAAGTTGGCGCAATGGCCACCGTGCTTCACTTTCAGGTTGATGGCATTTTAATCACCGGAGGAATTGCGCACGACAAATACTTCGTAAACCAAATCATCGAAAGAGTGCACCGGATTGGCCCCATCCATGTTTATCCCGGCGAAGATGAACTCAAGGCACTTGCCATGAACGGACTCAGGGTATTGTCTGGAGAAACAACACCAAAAGTCTATAGCTGATACTGAACAGACAAATACAGGGGCTTAAACTTTGTTTTCGTTACCTTTTTCTTGTTTTGTTTTCCAAAGGAAACGAAAGTGCCTACTTTTGTTATCATCAAGTTTTACGCATCACAAAAATGACAAAAAATATCCTTCTTATAACAGTTTTCTGCTGTTTCTTCATCACCCTCACAGGTCAGCAACTACTACATAAAAATGAGAAACCCGGCACAGGATTCGATTCGTCGTTAACAGACCAGTTACCTGAGTTAAGGCTTACAACTCAAATGCTGCGCACAACGCTGCCGGTTGTAGTGGACAATTCAACTCATCCGTTTATGAGGCCGGTATTCAATCAGGTAGGTGCTTCATGCGGACAGGCAGCATCAGTCGGCTACAATTTTACCTACGAAATGTGCCGCGCACGAAACCTGTCAGCTTCCGACAGCAACAACCAGTTTCCCTCGCATTTCGTGTACAACTTCAACAACTATAATAGCTGGTTTGGCGTAAATTACCGTCATAGTTTTGAGGTACTTACAAAAATGGGCACCCCCACTCTGGCTGATTACGGCGGAATGGCAAATGACGAGGACGGGACACTTTGGCTGTCAGGATATGAAAAATACTACAATGCCATGAAAAACAGGGCCAGAAAGGCCTATCGTATCGACGTCAGTACACCCGAGGGGCTGCTGACCCTGAAACACTGGCTGGCACATCATCATGAAAACTCACCCTATGGCGGACTGGCCAATTTTGATGCAGCAAGCCCCTGGGGTAGCGGAATGCAGCAACTGCCCGACGACAGCCCGGAAGCCGGAAAACTCGTTATGGCTTGGTTTCCACTTAACTACGCTACTCACGCCATGACAATAGTAGGGTATAACGACAGTATCCGACTCGACATAAACGACGATGGACTGTACACCAATCACCTCGACATCAATAATGACGGACTGGTTGACATGCGCGACTGGGAAATAGGTGGGCTAAAATTTGTAAATAGTTACGGATCAGACTGGGCCGATGATGGATATTGTTATATGCTCTACCGAACACTTGCTGAAAACGTATACTATGGAGGTATATGGGACAACCAGGTTTATGTGGTGGATGTGCGTGAAACCTACGAACCGGATCTGACCATCAGGTTCAGAATCAGTCATAACCAACGCGAACAAATCAGGCTGGTGGCAGGTATCGCAGCTGATACAAGCGCCAATCAACCAGAACACAGATTGTATTTTCCTGTTTTCAATTTTCAGGGCGGACCAAATTTTATGCAGGGAAAAAATACACATGACAGCCTAAGGGTTCTTGAAGCCGGACTCGATATTACTTCCTTGCTCGACCACGCTACACCCGATCAACCTGTTGCCATTTTTCTGCAGATCGATGAAGACGATCCGGCCATTACAGGATCGGGCGAGATGCAATATTTTTCAGTGAGAGACTACTCAGGCATATCATTTGTTGAAACTGTTTCATCAGACAGTCCGGTTATACTTAACAACAACGATGTCACTTACCTAAAAGTGATTATCTCTCCTGAATTCAGTAAAACACAAATCCTTACCGAAGAAATTTTTCTGGAAGATGATACACAGCAATTGCTTGCGACCGGTGGAACAGAGCCATACACCTGGACACTCGAAACTCCATACTTTGAGCAGGTTCATCACAATGCTTTTCCTGAGATCAATGATGTGCAACTGATCCCCGAACAGCCAAACCTGAAATTTGCCCGGCAAAGCCTGCCGTTCAGCTTTCCATTTTTTGGCGAAACGTATGACGAAATCTTTGTGCATGTTGATGGATTCCTGATGTTTGAACCCGGAATTTATCCATGGCCTTATTATCAGGACACCTACCTTATGTTCAGAACAATCAGGAATATCTCCGGTTTTATGTTTCGTCCAATCCGTTATCAGCCCGAGACACGTTCCGATGAAGGCATCTGGTATCGCGGTGATACAAACCGGGCCGATTTCAGATGGAAACAACCTCTTATGTTTGGCGAAAACGAAATCGGATTTGCCGAATTCGCTGTTTCAATCTTTCCTGATGGATCTATCGAATTCTATTACAACAACATCAAAGTTGATGAGAATATCACATGGTATGCCGGTGTTTCTTCCGGCGACCGAAATGAGTTCCGGCTTTTAAATGGCAGCCTCGGAAGTTTTCTGCCCGAAGGCACAGCCCGTCGCCTGACACCACTCATGAATCCGGATGAAATCAGCCTGAATGAAAATGGATACCTTGCAGGCCTGCAAACAATCGGTAATAATTTTAGCAATATTTCGGTCAAGGTTAGCGATGATATGGGAATCAGTTCCAGGAAAACATATCAGGTTTCCGAATTATTAAATTACAATTTAACCTATGAAACATCAGATGGATTACCGCCAAGGTCAGGAAGCGAAATCAATGTACATCTGGAAATAAAAAATCTCACTGACGAAACTTTGGAAAACCTTGTGGTGGAATTAAACAGCAGTGACGTGTTTTCTGTATTTACGCAGTCTGTTGTGAATGGAATCAATGTTCCTGCCAATGACACGATATTGGTCGAAGATGCGTTTTCGTTCCTGATCAGCAGCACCTGTCCCGACAAACAGCATATTCCTTTGAGCATTCAATTTACCAACAGTACCGTTTCACTTTCCGGGCTCAATTGGATTCAGGTTATGGCACCTGATTTACTGATGCACGAATGGCAGTTTACTGACGGAGACAATGATTACCCTGACCCCGGAGAAACCGGCCCTGTAAGCCTTATCATCAAAAATAAAGGCTCATTAACAGCCCATAACACAACCCTAGTGCTCACCACTGATGATCCTTATGTCAGTTTGAACGAGCCCTATGAATTCACCATAAGCTCCATTGAGCCGGCGATGTCAGATACTGTCATATTCAACATCTCAATAAGCAACCAATGCCCAATAGATCATGAAGCAATATTGGTTCTGAGCATGTTAGACGGAGATAGCCTGATCACACAAGTTACTTTCAGCGTATTCATTGGCCAATATCCTGTTTTGGTTTTTAATAAGGCGAAAAACGATGTGTCGTCACAGATACTTATCGAATCTCTTGAGGATATGTACCTTCCATATATATACGTCGAGACCCTGCCTGACCGTCTTGCACTGTATCGATCTGTTTTTGTGTGCCTTGGTTCTGCTAATCAATACACTTCGTTGTCAGAAGCTGAGGGCGAGAAACTGGCAGAATATCTTGAGAATGGCGGCAGGTTGTATATGGAAGGCAGCTATGCCTGGAATTTTAGTGTGCAGACCAAGGTCCATCAGAAATTCCTGATCACCGGATTTGTGCTCGGAGCACCATTATCACTGTACAGCATAGTAGGATTCGATGATCAGTTTGCCAGTGGCTTATCCTTTCCATTCAACAATGTCAACGACTTCCTGTATATTGGCATCACACCAACATCACCGGCTTTTGCGGTGATGCATCCTGATACTGATCCTATGGTTAATACTATGATTGCCAACGAACAATCAGTATTCAAAACGGTTGGATCTCAACTCGAATTCAGTAATTATGGTTTTGAAGAAGATGCAGAAAACCGAAGGGAGCTTCTCTATCAGATACTCCACTTCTTTGATTTGTCGCATCTGATTACCGTTCAGCCGGAACAATACGAACCAAATAAACCTGCTGTCACGATAACAGCCTATCCAAATCCATTCACGGATGAATGTTGCATTAATTTTGGTAATGAAATCAGAGGCAATACAACCGTTACCATCCGAAACAGTCAGGGAACGATCATCAACCACATTGAAACCGGCCCGGGAAATGCCCACATGATTTGCTGGGACGGTAAAAACTTAAATGGAAGTCCATCCCCTTCAGGAATCTATTATGCAACCATAATATCACGGGGCGTTCAGAAAACGGTTATGCTGGTCCGTGTCCGACAATAGATTATACTTTACGGCTGCATCTTTACTGATATTATTGTTTTGGTTGAGCTACATAAGGCTTTCACATGATTATATTTCTTAACCACTGAATCTTGGTTATTTCAGGTGTTAAACCGTTTGCACGTCCAATAAGATCAAATGATGATGAACCTGATAAAAAAACCCTCATATTGATGTAAATTTGCATAACACTTATTTTGAGGTGTCACAATTCTAATCGACGAACTGCATCAGACAAAACCATCATTTATGAAACTGATATTTTATCTCACCTACAAAAGCGAATGGGGACAAATAGTATGCCTCAGCGGAAGCGATCCAGCCCTGGGATCATGGAGCACTGATCAATATCTTACTATGGAGTATGCCGGTCACGACCTCTGGAGGACAGAATGCGACACCGAAGCATCCGGAATCATCGAATATAAATATCTTATTCGCTCCGAAAACGGACAACTGCAATGGGAACAGGGTGCAAACCGCTCACTGGAGGCAGCAGACAGAACAATCATTGTGCGCGATAGCTGGACAGTTGACCTGGATCCATCAAAAGCCCTGCTTACAAAAGTGTTCACTGAGGTAATCATGAAACCGGACGAAACCATCCGATTCAACCCAGCTCCGGCATCGCAGCCGGCAGTCAGGCTGATTATGACCGCCCCGCGCGTTGGCCCTGGTTATGCATTAGGCGTTGTAGGTAATATTGACCATCTGGGCCGATGGTCGAAGCCACTGATGATGAGCAACCAAAAATTCCCCAACTGGCAGGTTGACATCCCCCTTAATGAGCATACACGACACTTGCGTTACAAATATGTTATCACTGAACTGGTATCGGGAAACATAAACACATGGGAAGAAGGCTTTGACAGGGAACTTGATCTGGATGAAGCCGTGAGTAGTCATGCGTTGATCATTAAATCGGACACAGGATTTCGCTATCCGGTCGGAAATTGGAAAGGTGCCGGTGTGGCCTTACCCGTGTTTTCGCTTCGCACCAGGGAGAGTTTTGGTGTGGGTGAATTCAACGACCTGAAAAAACTGGTGGATTGGTGTACGCAAACCGGCATGAAAATGATACAGATTCTGCCGATTAACGAAACTGTGGCTACACATAGCTGGCTTGATTCATATCCTTACAAATCAATCTCCGTAAAGGCACTGCATCCGATGTACCTTAATCTGGAGAAAATGGGCAAGTTGAAAGATGCTGCCCTGATGAAAGAATTCAGCACTGCAAAAGACAAATTAAATGCTTTACCTTACGTTGATTACGTTGAAGTCACCAAACAAAAAGCAAGGTATTTTAAACTAATTTTTGACCAGGATTGGCCCAAACTTAGTAAGACAAAAGGGTATAAAGACTTTTTTGAAGACAATGAAGACTGGCTTATGCCTTATGCAGCATTCTGTTATCTGCGCGATCGTTATAAAACCAGTAATTTCAGACTCTGGGATGGATATGCAGCCTATGATCAGCAAATGATTTCCGAACTGACCAGTCCGGCACAAGAATTTCACGAACACATTGCTGTCCATTATTTCATTCAATATCATCTCGACCTGCAGCTGAAAGAAGCCGTTGATTATGCGCACCGGCACAGAATAGGACTGAAAGGCGATATCCCTATAGGAATCAGTCCCGACAGTATTGAAGCCTGGACCGAACCTGAATTATTCAATTTAAACGGGCAGGCCGGTGCACCTCCCGACGATTTTGCCATTATGGGCCAAAACTGGGGATTCCCAACATATAACTGGGATGAGATGGCCCGAAACGGGTTTCAGTGGTGGAAAGGCAGACTGAAAATGATGGAAAAATATTTCGATGCCTATCGGATCGATCATATTTTGGGATTCTTTCGCATCTGGGAAATCCCTCAGGATGCCCTGCATGGGCTCCTGGGTTACTTTAAACCCGGATTGCCACTGAGTGTTCAGGAAATTGAGGGTCGCGGTTTATGGTTTGACTACGACCGCATGGTAAAGCCATACATTAGAGGCCATTTTCTGAGGGATTTCTTTGGTGAATATGCCGATGAAGTCAGACTGAAATATCTCAATGAACTGGAATATAATGTATTTGAACTTAAACACGAATTCAATTCCCAAAAAAAGATACAGGCATATTTCACACCTAATGGAGAAACACGAAATATTACACTGAAGGATGTTCTGATACGTGACGGACTCATGGGATTGTTGGATGAAGTTCTTTTTATTGCAGACCCCTACAGCGACAAACCTGCATACCACCCCAGGATTGCCATGCATTATACCTACACATACCGCGAACTTGACCACGAACTACGCAACAGGCTCAACGAACTTTATATACATTTCTTTTACCGAAGGCACGATGCCTTCTGGAAACAGCAGGCCATGAACAAACTGCCCGATATCGTTACTGCCAGCAATATGCTGGTTTGCGGAGAAGATTTAGGCATGGTTCCTGATTCGGTTGCGGAAGTTATGGTACAGCTCAATATTCTGAGCCTTGAGATTCAACGGATGCCTAAAAATCCAAAAATAGAATTCGGGCATCCATCCGACGCCCCTTACCTGAGTGTATGCACAACATCAACCCACGATATGTCAACCGTGCGGGGTTGGTGGGAGGAAGACCGCGAAAAAACCCAGCGTTTTTACAGAAATATTCTGGGACACAACGACCTAGCCCCTTTCTATGCAGAACCTTGGCTGTGCCGCGAAATTATCAACCAGCACCTGCACTCACCGGCCATGTGGACAATTTTTCCCATTCAGGACCTGATCGCAATGGATGGAACAATGCGCTGGGACCAAACTGATAAAGAGCGGATAAATGTGCCAAGCAACCCCGAAAACAAGTGGCAGTACCGCATGATACTCTCACTTGAGGAACTAATCGAAGCCAAAGAATTCAATGAATTGATTCTGGGAATGGTGCATATAGCCGGACGCGATGCCGACTATTGACCAAATAAACCGTACAGATCAGCAATCTTCCGAAGCAAAACCTGAGCCATCTTCAGGTTCGATTCGTGCGTCCATCCTGCGATATGGGGACTCAGCAAAACACGATCTGATGCAATTAGTTTTTTGAAAGCTTCGGGAAAAGTGTCCGATGGTAGTTCTTCAAAAGAAAACTTTTCATATTCCAACACATCAAGACAGGCTCCCCTTACCAGCCCCGAATCAATCATATCAGCAAGGTCAGTAGTGTTGACAACAGGCCCGCGCGAAGTGTTCAACAGCCAGATTGGCTTTGCGAATTGTCTGATATAGTTACGGTCAACGAGGTAATGCGTCTCGGTTGTCAGCGGCACATGAAGACTCAGCACGTCAGCTTGTTCAAAAACTGCTTCCATGTCACACTCCTCAATATGATCATTTCCAAAACCGTTTTTGTACTTGTCGTAAGCAAGGATTCGTACATCAAATCCTGAAAGTTTTCGGGCAAATGCACTTCCCGTATTACCAAAACCAATGATGGCAACTGTTTTTCCACCTAATTCGTAACCCCTGTTTCGTTCGCGTTGCCAAATCCCCTGCCTGACCTCACGGTCTGCGATCATTAACCTGTTTAAAAGCGCAAGCAGCATCCCTAAAGCCTGCTCGCCAACTGCATCACGGTTGCCTTCCGGAGCATTGAGGCACACAATGCCTTTGGAAGCCGCTGCCTCAATATCGATATTCTCCATACCTGCACCAACACGTGCTATGAATCGAAGCTTGGAAGCCTGACTGAGCAATGTATTGTCTATCGGGATCTTACTACGAATTACCACTCCTTCATAATCACCAATCAGTCCTGGATAATCCGACTTCCGGGCTTCAGGAAAATGCATACACTCAAAACCCATCGATTCCAATCCTTCTGCAAGGGCCGGGTGAGCTGTATCTACAAACAAAACTTTGGGCTTGCGCATTTTATTCTGTTTTACCAACCAGTTTACGTTCTTTTCTAATGGTATTTCTTATTGCTTCCTTCAGAGGCTCTGTAGCATCCCTCAGCATCATACCATCCGATGGAAAAGGAACAACACGGTTCCCCATAATTGCACGAGTTTCGTCACTGATGGCTCTCAGGTCGCCATGTACAACTGCATATGCATGTCTGAAGTGCATGCTTGTAGAAATTGGAGTAGTAAGCTCTCGACTGTTTGTCAGCATATTAACAAATTCTACCTGACCATTAATCGTCAATGATTTACCCATTACCGTTTCATGCACCAATGCTTCAACAGTCTTAAAATCGGGCACTTCTATTACCTTTCCGAGGCTGTCCAGGACAATATTACCCTCATCATCACGAAGGGGTTTGGTTCCTGATTCAACCTTTGCTTTTTCTGTAAACGAGCGGGTTTCAATTTTCTCAGGACTTCCGATAATCTCTTTTATACGCACGAAAACCGTATAATCATAATCCTTGTTCTGCACCGGACGAAAATCGTACTGAACAAAATCAACTTCCTCAAGGTTGAAATTCATCAGCTTTGATTCGAAATCATCGGGTAAGGGAAGTTTGGTATCGTTCGAAAAAAGAATCAATACCTGATTGGTGCCTTGAAGTAAAGCTTTTCGCAATAGTTGGTCCATATCTCGGTATGCCCCGTATTTGCTGAGCTGAAGCAACTGATCATATGCCTTACGGGCATCGGTTCTGTTATTGGTTTCAAGCAGTTTAACAGCCGAAGCATACAAATAAGCCTGTGCTCCGCTTTTTGCTGTTGCCATCTCTTCTTCAAGTGGAAGTGCTTTAAAATTAATCCGTTGCTGAAATGAAGCCGGAATTGTTTTTATCAATTGCTGACGATTGTACATCGCTTCATATAATGAATATACCTCGGGCCATATATCTGGTTGGCCTGATCTCTTCAGCAACATAATTCTGTCGTGGTCGAGCTGATTTGCCGTGTGGTATGCCTGTTTGAGCCACGAAATCTCTTTGTCGTTGGTTTTGCCTTTCCGCATATTCCTGGTAAGTTTCTCAATGGCCCTGTCATATTGCTGGTTTTTGATCATCCGGGCAGGACTGCTGCACGAACTCAACACAATGATTGTCAGCGAGAATAAATACAGGCCAAGGATACCTGCTTTTCGTTCTTTAAAAAATCGATGCATAATATTTTAGGATTGTATTTGTGAATGAAGAAACAAATTTCGCACCAGTTTTTCATATGTACAATTAATATCTTAATTTCGGCGATTAAAGCCGGATTAGCCATCCGGTTTTCCATGATTTACTAATCATTTCTTTATGTGGACTTTTATCATCCGGCTTATCCTGCGCAACCGACCGGGTATTTTGGTTTTTATCGCTCTGATGGCAATATTGATGGCATGGCAAGGATCAAAAGTCCAGATGAGCTATGAGATGGCCAGAATGTTGCCATCGAATGACTCCACAATAATTGTTTATGAACGTTTCAGAGAAGTTTTCGGGCAGGATGGCAGCGTCATTTTTGTTGGTCTGAAGGATGAACGGATTTTTGAACTGGAGCATTTCAATGCCTGGTTCGACCTCACACACCGAATCAGAGCGATCGAAGGGGTGGAAGAAGTTGTTTCGGCAGGCCGGCTTTTTCATCTGATCCGTAACGACAGCCTGAAGAAATTTGATTTCGTGCCTGTAGTTTCTCAGGCACCACGCACCCAGCATGAGCTGGATTCGATAAAAGAATTGATTTATAATCTTCCTTTTTATGAAGGCCGTCTGTTCAATTCGCAAAACCATGTGAGTCTGATGATGATCACACTCGACAAGGATGTGCTGAACACAAAAAAAAGGGTCGGCCTCGTGCACGATATAACCACCGAACTCGACACTTTCTCTGAAAAATTTGACCTGAGCCTGCACTATTCGGGACTTCCCTATATCAGGACGATAACCAGCGAAATGATACAACACGAACTGGTCCTGTTTATCATTCTCGCATTACTGATTGCCTCGGTCATACTGTTTGTGTTCTTCAGATCACTGCGAACGGTTGTGTTTATTATCCTTGTTGTGTTGGTGAGTGTGCTGGTACTTTTTGGTACTGTGGCGCTTTTAGGATTTAAAATTACCATACTAACTGGTATTATGCCGCCGCTGCTCATTGTGATTGGAGTTGAAAATTCAATATTCCTTCTCAATAAGTATTATAACGAGTTTAATATTCACGGCAATAAAATCAAGGCACTTGCCCGAACCATACGTCGTATCGGTGCAGCCAATTTTCTGACAAACGCAACCACTGCCGCAGGCTTTGCTGCATTTATTGCTACCGGAAACGAACTTCTGGTCGAATTCGGTATTATTGCCTCCATCAATATTATGGTGGCCTATGGATTGAGCCTGGTACTAATACCTGTCATTTTTAGCTATTTACCTGATCCTAAGGCGCGCCATGTTCAGTACCTTGAAAAAGGTGTTGTGAACAATATTATCCAGGCTGTTGTGTACGTAGTATTAAACCACCGAACCAAGGTATACACCGCAACTGTTGTTCTGCTGTTGGCCGGAGTCGTTGGCATGCTCCGGTTAAAAACAACCGGAAATATGGTTGATGACATTTCCAAAAAAGATAAACTGTATCAGGACCTGATGTTTTTTGAGGAACATTTCAATGGTGTTATGCCCTTTGAAATTACTGTTGACACCCGCAAGAACAGGGGCATATTGAGATCAGGCACACTGCAAAAGATTGAACAATTGCAGGACACACTGGCAACATACCCGCAGTTCAGCAAGCCCCTGAGCGTAGTTGAAGTTGTCAAGTTTTCTCGTCAGGCATTTTTCAGGGGAAATCCTGATTACTACGGGCTTCCTAATCAGCAGGAACGAAACTTCATCCTATCATATGTGCCCTCATTGAAAAGTGACAAGCGAACCATAATGAACAGTTTCGTGGACTCGAGCCTGCAGGTGACCCGTATCAGTGTCCAAATGGCCAATATAGGAACCAACCAGATCGACAGCATACAGCAAAGCCTTGTTCCAAAGATTGATCAGATATTTCCTAAGGATGATTATTCTGTCAGCCTGACAGGTAGCAGTATGGTCTTTCTGAAAGGAACCAATTATTTGGTGCACAACCTCCTCATGTCGCTGGTGTTGGCAATTATTGTAATCGCTTTGCTGATGGCACTTACTTTCTCATCGTTTAAAATGATTGTCATTTCATTGATTCCCAACATTATACCCCAGATTCTTACCGCCGCCATGATGGGTTATGCCGGAATAGCCATCAAACCCAGTACAATTTTAATATTTAGTATTGCCTTAGGAATCAGCGTTGACAACACCATACATTTTCTATCGAGATACAGGCAACAATTGCTGCTGAACGACTGGAAAATCAAGGAATCGGTGCTGGCTGCCCTGATGGAAACAGGATTCAGTATGATCTACTCAGCAGCGGTGCTCTTCTTTGGGTTTGCTATTTTTATACTTTCTTCTTTTGGCGGCACCGAAGCACTGGGCTATCTGGTCTCATTCACCTTACTCTCAGCAATGTTGGCCAACCTGTTTGTTCTGCCTTCTCTGCTGCTGACCCTCGATAAATATATTCTCACTCAGGCGTTTAAAGAACCTTTACTGGAAATCCTCGACGAAGAAGGAGATATTGAATTGGACGATCTGGAAATTGAACAACTTGAAGATCACAAGAAACAGAATTGACGTGTATTTACCAACCAAAAACCCCAACCCATGAAAGGAATCATTTTAGCCGGAGGATCCGGAACCAGACTGCACCCACTGACACTGGCCGTGAGCAAACAATTGATGCCTGTGTACGACAAGCCCATGATTTATTATCCGCTTTCGATTCTGATGATGGCCGGAATCAAGGAAATACTGATTATCTCGACACCGCATGACCTGCCACACTTCCGGCGCCTTCTTGGCAGCGGAGAATCGCTTGGCTGTGCCTTTTCCTATGCCGAACAAGCAGTTCCCAATGGACTGGCTCAGGCTTTTGTTATCGGCGAGAAATTTATTGGCAACGATAAGGTTTCACTTATTCTGGGCGACAATATTTTTTATGGAAGCGGCTTGCAACAATTACTCATGGAAAACAACAACCCAGATGGCGGCGTAGTTTTTGCCTACCATGTATCAGATCCAGAACGATATGGCGTGGTCGAGTTTGACACGAATCAAAGAGCAATCACTATTGAAGAGAAACCTAAACAACCCAAATCAAATTATGCAGTTCCGGGTTTGTATTTTTATGACAACACCGTTGTTGAAGTAGCAAAAAACATCAAACCGAGTGCCCGTGGTGAATATGAAATTACCGATGTGAACCGGCATTACCTTGAAGGCGGCAAACTAAAGGTGGGAATTCTCGGCCGCGGTACAGCATGGCTTGATACAGGAACCTTTGCATCCCTTCTTGAAGCCTCTCAATTTGTTGAAGTAATCGAAAACCGTCAGGGTCTTAAAATAGGCTGTATTGAGGAAGTTGCTTATAACAAAGGTTTTATCAACAAAGAGCAATTGGCCGAACTTGCCCAACCTCTGCTAAAAAGTGGTTATGGACAATATCTTGTAAACTTAATCAGGTAGTGTTTGTTATTTAGTAAAACCTACAATGAAGTATTATGGATAAAATCCGCTTTTTTGGTGACCAGATAGCACATTTGATCGAAGAACTTGACTTCAGGAAAGAACCACCTGAATTGTACGATCCTATTGCCTATACCATGAATCAGGGAGGTAAAAGACTCAGGCCTCTGCTGACGTTGCTGGCTTGCGATCTATTTGGCGGCGACATCCAAAAGGCACTGTATCCCGCACTTTCCATTGAGGTGTTTCATAATTTCACTCTTGTTCATGACGATATCATGGATCGCGCTCCGTTACGCAGGGGAAAAGAAACAGTTTATAAAAAATGGAATTCCGACATAGCGATACTGGCCGGCGACACCATGTTTGCCCTTGCTTACACATATGCATTGAAAACCGATGCGGAAATTGTCCCGGAAATCCTCACCGTGTTCAGCAAGGCAGCCATAGAGGTGTGTGAAGGACAACAATATGACATGAATTTTGAGCAGCTGGCCTCCGTCAGTATTGATGAGTATATCCGCATGATCCGACTGAAAACGGCTGTCCTGCTTGGTGCAAGCCTCGAAATAGGTGCTATATGTGCCAGAGCTGATCAAAATGACGTACGTAAGCTGTATCAATTCGGTATTGAACTTGGCATCGCGTTCCAGCTTAAAGATGATTTACTGGATGTATACGGCGACACAGAAAAATTTGGCAAACTCAGTGGCGGTGATATTGCAACAAACAAAAAAACATTTCTCTATCTGAAAGCCATGGAACTTGCCAATAACAAACAGAATAAAGAACTGAAACAGTGGTACAGCCAAAACACCTCTATTGATCCCAATCACAAAATACAGGCTGTAAAGAAAATTTTTGATGAGCTTAATATTCAAAATCTTACAGGTGAAACCATGACCGGATATTTTGAACGGTCTCTAGCCCATCTTGACAGTGTTCATGCCGATGCAACCCGAAAAGATGATTTAAGATTGTTTGCCACGCAATTGTTCAACAGAACATACTAACACCTGTTGAATTCAAAGGGCATCCTTCTGCTCATGCAATGCTTCCCATGAAGCCACCTGCTCATCAATCTTCGCTTTCAGGTCTTTATATGTACCATACCATTGATCATCGATAATAATATCCGGATGCAAATCAGGGCTTTGCAGTATATGGTCCATCGCTCTTAAATCAGCTTCCAGTTTGTTAATAGCCGCCTCGATGGTTTCAATCTGACGTTCAATCCGTCTCAATTCCTTTTCTGATTGCTTCCGGGCCTCATAATTGATCTTATTCGCAGAAGGTTCGCTACGGATTTGTTCGTTGCGCAACTGAACCTTATTCAGCTCCAGTTGCTCAAATTTCTCAATGGCACGGCTGT
>Ga0208244_100861_pt1 | contig 22228 bp, 20 predicted proteins | sample SubbioCR12Aug_5A_FD_184828 | JGI IMG/M metagenome (GOLD analysis project Ga0208244, IMG submission 184828) | Serpentinite rock and fluid subsurface biosphere microbial communities from McLaughlin Reserve, California, USA - CR12Aug_5A (SPAdes) | ecosystem: Environmental > Terrestrial > Deep... | reverse complement strand
CGGCTGTCCGACAAATTTTATTTCCGTATTTTTGCTCATGTTGTTTGTTGTTCGCAAAGCAAACTTACAACATGGGGTGAAACCTTCGGGGATTAACCCCTATTTTTTTTTAGTCGTTCAGTAGTGAAAAGAAATATGACTTTAAAAGTTCATGCTCATAAATAATTGTTATGAAATAGTTTCAATAAATTAAGTGATTAAGAAACCGTTTTTTTAAATTTGCAGGAAACTCTCCAAGATTATAGGAATATGAAAAAAATACAACTGCACTGGCAAATCCTAATAGCAATAATTCTTAGCGTTGGCTTTGGGCTGATTTTTACCGAATATGTTAAATATGTTACTTGGATGGGAGATGTATTTCTCAGAGCTTTAAGAATGATAATAGTTCCATTGATTTTTTCTAGCATTGTTGTAGGTGTTACCGGTATTGGAAGCGGCAAAAATCTTGGAAGAATGGGATTTAAAACAATTCTTTACTATATCTCAACGAGTGTTATCGCTATTCTTACCGGCTTGTTTCTTGTAAATTTAATTCGCCCGGGCATTGGAGCCCATTTTGAAACAGCAAATAATGGGGGAGGACTTGATATAATTGAAAAGCCTATAGGAGAAACATTGATAAATATTATTCCTGAAAACATTATAGATGCACTTGTTAGAGGGGATATGCTTGCTATAATATTTTTCGCAATTCTATTTGGATTTTTTGCTACCAAAGTTTCTGAGAGTGTTAGAACAACTGTGGATAAAAGCTTTAAAGCCATTTTTGAAGTTATGATGAAGATAACAATGTTTGTTATAAAATTTACACCTATTGGAATATTTGGAATAGTATCCGGCACGGTTGCCGAACATAGTGATAATCTGCTGGAAGTATTTGGTAAGATGGGTATTTATATGCTTACAGTTGCAGCAGCACTGGTGATACATTCTATGATAACTCTGCCTCTTATTATGAAGTTTATTGGAAAAATTAATCCAATAAAGCACCTTAAAGGAATGTCGGTTCCTTTGCTTACAGCATTTTCAACATCCAGCAGTAATGCAACATTGCCATTAACTATGGAAGCTGTGGAGAATAATTCCGGTGTTTCTAATAAAACTTCAGGATTTGTCCTTCCGCTTGGGGCAACTGTAAATATGGATGGAACAGCACTTTATGAATGTGTTGCTGTTATGTTTATAGCGCAGGCATTTGGATTTGAGCTTACTCTGGCTCAACAAGCAATAGTTGTTCTAACTGCATTATTAGCCTCAATTGGAACTGCCGGTGTTCCCATGGCCGGCTTGGTTACAATTATTATAATACTCCAGGCGGTAGATCTTCCATTAGAAGGAATAGCCTTAATTCTCGCAGTCGACAGACCATTAGATATGCTTAGAACCACGGTAAATGTTTGGAGCGACTCTTGCGGAGCGGTCGTAATTGCAAAATCTGAAGGTGAAGTGCTGAAGGTTTAGATTGAAATGATTGTGAGGATTGGGAAACCTTAAACTGGGGGAAAACATTCTCCGTGAACCTCTGTGTTCTCAGTGCCTCAGTGGTATTAAAAATAAAATAATTCCACGCAAAAGCGCAAAAACTTCGCAAAAACCGCAGAGATCAAAATTTAGGTTTTGCCTGATTTGATAAATCTATTATGTGCCCCCAATCTGCACAAGCCATTCAATCCGTACAATCTATTTCCCCAGCATCTCTTCCAGCGCATAAATCTCATCTCTAAATCGCGCAGCTTGTATAAAGTCGAGCTCTTTAGCTGCTTTTTCCATTTCTTTGCGGGTTTTTAAAATTGCTTTTTGAATTTGTTCACGACTCATATACTTTACAACAGGATCAGCTGCAATATCAATATTATCCTTTTCTACGTAGTAGCTTGGAGTTTTTGAGTCAGTATCTACAACTCCGGTCTGTTTGTGAATCTGTTCAATAGATTTTTTTATCTGAGTTGGAGTGATATTGTTAATCTGATTATAATGTAATTGCTTTTCTCGTTTGCGATCATTTTCATCTATCATTAGCTGCATAGACCTTGTAATTTTGTCGGCATACATTATAACTTTACTGTTAATGTTTCTTGCAGCCCTTCCTGCGGTTTGAGTAAGAGACCTTGCAGAGCGAAGAAAGCCTTCTTTATCAGCATCAAGAATTGCAACCAAAGAAACTTCAGGCAAATCCAGTCCTTCTCTTAGGAGGTTTATGCCTACCAAAACATCAATAACGCCCAATCTTAACTCTCTAAGAATTTCAACTCTTTCCAAAGTATCAACATCCGAATGAATGTATCTCGATTTAACACCGTTGTTTACAAGATATTTATTTAATTCTTCAGCCATTCTTTTAGTAAGGGTAGTTACAAGAACTCTTTCGTTTACATTAGTTCTTTGGTTGATCTCTTCAAGTAAGTCGTCGATTTGATTTAGGCTGGGTTTAATAATTACGGGAGGTTCTATGAGTCCTGTCGGACGAATTATCTGCTCAACAATTACACCTTCGCTCATCTGAACTTCATAATCAGCAGGAGTAGCGCTAACATAAATTACCTGATCAATTAGGTTGGTAAATTCTTCAAATTTCAATGGTCTGTTATCCAAAGCAGCAGGTAATCTGAAGCCGTATTCAACAAGAGTTGTTTTTCTCGACCTGTCGCCTCCGAACATAGCGTGTATTTGGGGAACAGTGGCGTGACTTTCATCAATAAACGTTATAAAATCATTAGGGAAATAATCCAGCAGACAGAAAGGTCGCGTTCCGGGCTTTCTACCATCGAAATATCTAGAATAATTTTCAATCCCGCTGCAATAGCCAAGTTCTATCATCATTTCAATGTCGTAATTAACCCTATCTTCCAGCCTTTTTGCCTCAAGCTCCAACCCTTTGCTTCTTAAAAATTCAAGCTGAATAAGTAAGTCATCCTGAATACTTCGAATAGCACCCTTCATTCTCTCCTTTGTTGTAACAAAAATATTGGCAGGATAAATAGTTATCTTATGATGATTCATAAGCTTTCCTCCACTTATTGGGTCGATAGATTCAAGAGTTTCTATTTCGTCATCGAAAAAAATGATTTTGTAGGCAGTGTCTGAATAAGCAGGGTAGATATCAACAGTATCTCCTTTTACTCTAAAACTTCCCCTGGTAAAATCTGCCTGAGTACGATTATAAAGTGCTCCAACAAGCTTGTGCAGAAGCTGTTGCCTGCTTATTGTCATTCCGGTTTCAAGGTGAATAACATTGTCGTGAAAATCGTCGGGATTTCCAATACCGTAAATACACGATACAGAACTAACAACAATCACATCTCTTCGGCCTGAGAGCAGAGCGCTGGTAGCACTAAGTCTGAGCTTTTCAATTTCATCATTTATGCTAAGGTCTTTCTCAATATAAGTATTGCTTGATGGTATAAATGCTTCAGGTTGGTAGTAATCGTAATAAGACACAAAATACTCTACTGCATTATTAGGGAAAAACATCTTAAACTCACCGTAAAGTTGCGCCGCAAGAGTTTTATTGTGACTTAATACCAAAGTAGGTCGCTGCACCTGCTGAACAACGTTTGCCATAGTAAACGTTTTACCAGAACCTGTAACACCAAGCAAAACCTGATGCTTAAGCCCCAACTTCAACCCTTGTACAAGTTGCTTAATTGCTTCCGGCTGATCGCCCGTTGGTTTAAAATCAGAAATTAATTCAAATGACATTTGAGGAGTTTTAATAATCATTAATCCTTCTTCTTCATCACAGCCCAAATCGGATAATGGTCGGAATATTCTTCTTTGCCGGTATGAAACTGCAAAGTTTCAAAATTTTTACTGTGCATAATGTAATCAATTCTAAATCCTGGCATCATACCAACATAAGTTTGTCCAACCCCACGACCTTTTTTCGTGAATGAATCGTATAACAACCGACTGAATTGCCTGTAAACATATGATGAAGGTGTGTCGTTAAAATCGCCTCCAAGTATTATAGGATAAGGACACTCAGCAATATGAGCGGCAAGCTTTTCAGCCTGAAGTGCTCGTCTACCAAAAGCAACTTTCATTCTACTCAATATCCTTCTGCTGGCAATTCTAAAATCTTCATTGTCTGCCGGCACAATGTTTATCATATTTTCAACAAATATATGATCTTCAGCGCCCAGACCAATTGATTCCATATGAATATTATAAATTCTTACTGTATCAGTATTAATCAAAACATCAGTATATATACAAAGATTTCCGCCGTGAGTACTAAATAAAATCTTTCCTTTATTAATTATGGGATACTTAGTGAAGGTTGCTAATCCGAAAAAATTAATATTTCTGGAATTTCTTGTAAACTCAGCATGGTAGTTTTTTGCTTTAAGAAATGTTTTCAATGTGTCTTGTGTTTTAAATGCACCCGTCTTATCATGAACATATTCCTGAAACATTATTATATCAAAATCATTTTCTTTTAAAAAATCGAAAATATGATTTCTGTTTGTAAACCTATGTTCCCAATTTGGACCGTAGTTATATAAATCAAAAACTCTAACATTGTAGCTTAAAACCTTTATTAGTGTCTCGTTTTCCGGAAGTTTGCGAACATTTGTGTTGAATTGGAAAAGATTTCCAAATTGATTGTAACCCAATAATATGGCAATTAGAGATATAAGAAAGTGATATCTTAACCTGAGTATCCAATATAAAATAAATCCAAAATTTAAAATTAGAATAAATGGATAGGAGAGTCCGATGAATGCCATTAACCAAGATTTAGCCGGACTTACAAAAGGGGATATGTATGAAAGAATTAAGAACAGAACGCCGATAATATTTAGCACCAGCACTGTTTTAGATATAAAAGACGGCTTTTTTCGTTTCTTTTTCAATGTTGTGGATTATTTCTTACTCATTTTAAATAACAACTCTTTTTCCGATTGTGATAAACTATCATAACCATGTTTTGAAATTTTATCCAAAATCTCATCAACTTGTTTCTGATTTTCCGCCTTCCTCTTATTATATACATCATCGGGCTCAGGCCTTGGCTTGTAATAATGAACTTTGAGTCTAGGTTTTGGACTAAAAAAGCCTCCAATTGAATCTACTACATTGCCAACATATTTGGCAGGGTCTAATCCTTTTTTTAATAATCCAATATAAACCAAACCCCAAATAGCACCTCCAATATGTGCAATGTGTCCACCGGCATTGCCCTTATGAATGCTTATAAGATCAACAACAATAAATACTATTGCAAGGTACTTCAGTCTAACAGGCCCTATCAATATTAGAGGTATAGAGACATTAGGCTTGTATGCAGCAATAGCAATAAATATAGACAGCACAGAAGCTGAAGCCCCCATTGCTACAGATAATGGCAAATCATTTTTAAAAACAGGAAATACATTAAAGGCAGCTACATATAGAAAAGCACCTGCAACTCCACCAATAATATATGTGCCAATAATTCTATTCTTTCCGATAAAATCAATAAAGAGTCTTCCACCCACATATAATAATATCATATTGAAAAGGATGTGAAAGAAATTCAGATGCAAAAACATGTATGAAATAACAGTCCATGGCTTATAAAACAACATTTCAGTCGAAGACGGCACTGACAGATTGTAAATCATGTAATCTGTGTATCTTGGAGTATCGGCAAGATAGAATATTCCGCTTAAAAGATTAACTATAATAAATACGGCAACGTTAATACCGATAAGCCTCGCTAATACTGAGCCATGTGTAAAAAACCTTTTTATTTCATTCCAAATGCCCTGAAACATTTCTATTTTATTTGTTGATATTGATTTTTTTTTACTCCACAGAATTATTAAAAATAGGATCCGTTTCTTTTCTTCCAATATAGAAGAACCAGAAGTCCAAACAACATACCACCGATATGTGCAAAATGGGCTATATTACCATTACTGGTAAAGCCGAAATATAATTCAAGTGCACCGTATATCATAACGAAATACTTGGCTTTTAAAGGTATTGCAAAGAAAACGTATATAATAGTGTTTGGGAACATCATTCCGAATGCCAGCAAAATACCGAATACAGCTCCGGAAGCTCCAACAGTAGGAGTGATGTGATGCATGTAAAATGCATAAAGAGTTTTTTCTCTAACTCCGGGTATAACACGATATGAACCGGATCTTACAATTTCTTCTAATTCGCTTAGGCTGTATCCTGCCTTTAGAAGCTCACCTTTCAGATTCATCATCTCAAGATAATTCACTCCCATATGAAGCAAAGCTGCACCAAATGCAGTTAGAAAGTAAAATGTAAGGAATTTCTTTGGTCCCCAAACATTTTCAAGAGTGTTGCCAAACATCCAAAGTGCAAACATATTGAAAAAGAGATGAGACAAATTACCATGCATAAACATGTATGTAACAAGCTGGTAAGGCCTGAAATGTTCTGAAAAAGGCATATGTAACCCCAATATCCTGTACAAATTAATATCAAAGGCATTATCAAATGCTACAGTTGCCAAAAAAAACAATCCATTAATAATTAATAGATTTTTCACAACAAGGGGTAAAATACTAAATCCTCCGGGTCTGTATGAGTTCATTCTTTCTATTTTTATACGATTAACGGTTTTTGGAAGAAAATGTTTTAAACTTATAATGCAATGGCAAAATTACACAATTACACTATTTGAGCTTTAACCTCTTCATAACTTTCCACCCAAATAATATTAAAACCCTTTTTCTCCATTCGTCTGAACCATGTCATTTGTCGCTTGGCAAACTGATGAATAGCTGTATTGAGTTGGGAAAACATTTGTTCATAAGTTATTTCGCCAAGTATGTATTGGGTAAGAAATTTATATTCAAGTCCGTAATACTTAAGCTTTTCGGGTGTTACACCATTTTCAAGAAGCAACTCAACTTCTTCAATCATGCCGGTTTCAAGTCTTTGCTTCAAGCGTTTTGTAATTCTTTCTCTTACTTCGTCTCTGGGCTTGTTTATCCCGAATATAATGGAGTTTATTTTTGGCGTTTCTGATGGTATCTGAGGATTGTCAGAATAGTATTGCTCTATTTCTATAGCCCTTATCAAACGCTTTCTGTCGGAAGTATCAGATGTGTTGTGCAGCTTTCTCATTGAGACCAGAATATTTTGCAGTTCTTCGTCAGTTTTAGTCAATAGGGTTTTTCTAAGATCAGAATTTTCCGGAACCTCAATTAGTTTATATTCGGAAATAGCAGCTTCAATATACATGCCTGTACCTCCGCACAATATTGGCCTTTTTCCCCTTGATTTTATATCTAGAAAAGCATCAAAAAAATCCCTTTGAAACTCAAACACATTATACTCGTAACCCGGCTCGGCTATATCAATAAGGTGAAACGGAATCTTTTTGCCATTTACGATATAATCATCAAGGTCTTTTCCTGTGCCCAAATCCATTTTTCGATAAACCTGGCGTGAATCGGCACTTATAATTTCACCCTCAATCTCAGCCGCAAGCCTTGCAGCAATGGACGTTTTGCCGGTAGCCGTTGGCCCGGTAATTACAATTAAATCGTATGTTTCTATTTCTTTCAATTTTCGTTCGTATGATTGCATGCTATGATAATTCCAAAGATATTGATTTTTGATAAATTAGTTGGCATCAAGCTACCCAAAGTATTTTTTCGACTAACAGATTTTTTAATTAATTTTGTTGTATGACAAAAAAAGAGAAAATAATAAGCAAAATTTTAAACCTCGCAAACACCAAGTATCCTGACTCTGAGATATATTTATATGGTTCTCGGGCAAGGGGAAATTATACAACAATGTCAGATTGGGATCTGCTAATTTTGTTAAATTCAAAAAACATCCCATTCTCTATGGTGACTAAATTGATGGATGAATTTTATGAAATAGAACTAGAAACTGGCGAAGTTATTTCACCTCTTATCTATTCAAAAGAAGAGTGGGAACAGAAATATGTTTTCACCCCCTTATTTGCAAACATAAAAAAAGAAGCAATAAAACTAAAATGACAGGAACTAAAGACGACCTGGTAAAGTACCGCATTCAAAGAGCGAAGGAAACTTTTCATGATGCAGAAATATTAGCAGACAATGAAAGATGGAATTCTGCTATAAACAGACTTTATTATGCATCTTATTATGCTGTATCTGCATTGCTTTTAAAGCATAGTTTAAAACCAACAACCCACACCGGTGCCAAAAACCAATTTTCCGAACATTTCATTAAGACAAATATTTTGACACAAGAAATAGGAAAACTTTATTCACAGTTGTTTTCATGGAGGCAAAAGGGTGACTACGATGATTTTTTGACTTTAATAAAGAAAGAGTGCAACCTTACTTTAAACCTGTAGGGGATCTAATTATCAAAATAGAAAAAATTGTTTGAATCAGATCGCCAGCCACCAACAAAGATGTGATTGAAAATACTATTTAAAGAATCGTTTCTAAATCGCCTTGAAAATCAAACTTTTGCTTTCTCATTTCCCCTTCAGCTCTATACAATAAATTTCTAAGCTCATTCAGCTTCTCAATGGGTGAAGTTATAAAACTAAAATTATCATCAAACTCAGCATTTAGTAATATTAATAACTCCTTTATAGCATCATAATCGCTATAATCACATTGCAAACTTCTACATTTTAAATATTGGAATATCCGTAAACCGTCAATTTTATTATGACAAGCGTTTATAAACTGATTCAATGTTTTATAGTTATTCCTTAGGGGAGTGAAAATATCGTCAGATTTAAATACAGAAGACAAAAAATCTGTCATAGGGGTTTTGATATCAGAATAAAACAAATCATTAAATAGCCTGTATGTTTCAGCTATCTCATCAAAATATGCAGTATAAAAAATAGGGTAGGAGGCTTGTTGGGATTGAATTGACTTTGCAATAGCCGGACCGGTGCCAAAAGGAACTCTGTCTGAAACTCTGGTAGCCGGATAAACAATCTCTTCGTTGTACAGCAATATTTTGCCCATTTTTCTGAGTTTCTGCAGCAGGTAAAAATCTTCACCGCTGGTTTTGGGGGTAATCCCTCTTATCTTTTTGTATGCCCAAACAGGCAAGGAAATCACAGACCCAAACGCTGTAAAAGCGTACGGAGAGTTTATTCTTAGCAAATTAATAGTGTACGCCCTCATGTATATTTCGTATCTGAGCATAGGTCTGTCTAAAGCTTCTTCACCGGAAAGCTTATGATAGTATGGATTTGCCAATGCAACTGCCTTTGGGTTGTTTTTAAACAACTCTGCAACTGATGAAAGATAATTGCTGCCAACTTCAACATCTGCATCCATGCTAACGATTATATCATTATCATCAGCATGTTTGCATATTTCATCCATTAGCGTTTTTCTTGCAAATCCAACGCCATGGTTTTTGCCTATCCAACCATTGCCTTTTGAGCTTTTATCAATTATTGTAAGGTTTGGCAATTGTTGTTTAATTGCTCCAAGATATTGTAGAGTACTTTCGTTGTTAATGCAGATATTCCCTTTATCCTTATTTGTCCACCAATCATTGGGTTGATTTACACAAACCCATATATGAAAATTTGAATGAATCTGTTTCTTCAGGCATTCAATTGTTTTGGGCAAATAATCAGCTTCATTTAATGAAGGAATAGCAATATGTAGGATTTGTTTTGTCATATTGAGCGAAGCGAAGTATCTAGTAGTTTTACCCGGACAATAATAATTGCAAATGTATGATAATTTCAATTGAGGAAATGCTGTCACATTTTCAAAAATTACCTACTTTTACATGATTGTTTAATTAAAAATTCAACTCAGCATCATGAAGAAATTGATTTTTCTAGCAATAATAGGTCTTTGCTTGTCATGCACCTCTTCCAGAATAGTTAAACCATTAGGAAAGAATGAAAAAGAAGTAGGATTAAGCCTTGGTGGTCCTCTGGTCCATTTTTCGGATTTGGTTATTCCAATTCCCTTTACTTCCTTGCATTATGCCCAAGGAGTAACTGATGATGTTACTGCTTTCGGAGGATTGCATACCACATCGCTTATTGCCGGAGTTATTCAAATTGACGCAGGAGCCGTTGTAAATGTTTTATCTGAAGAAAAATATTATTTCGGACTAAGCACAACGCCATCTATTCATTTCATGACAGATATTTGGGAGTATAATTCCAAGCTTTTCCCCACCATTGATATAAACGCATACAGAACTTATAACGCAAGGGGTAGCTTCTTTTATTTTGGTATGACAAACTGGTTCGACCTAGCTAAATATCAAGCACATGGAGAGCCCAATGCTCACAAATGGCTTTTTGCTCCTCATTTTGGACATACAGCCATTAGGAAAAAATGGAATATTAATATAGAATTAAAATATCTTGCGCCCAATGTTAGTAATCAAAAGTTGGTTGTAGATTATATAAAACCATTCGGAGATAAAGGAACTCTTGGTCTTTATCTGGGCTTCAATTACAGATTTTAGTTAATAAATTCGATATTGATATATTAAAGGCGAGTTCCATCAGAACATTAAAAAAATTATAAACAGATGAAACGAACATGTTTGCGAATTAACACAAACACCAATGAAAATAGCAAACATGGAGTTCCATCCGACCTTAACCTAAAAATTATTTACGGATGAAAAAGTACATAATCACAATATCTTTAGTAATGCTAATAATTCAATCAGCTTGTTTAAGATTGGATTCATTTTTATTTAATAATTCAACAATAGAGGAATATTTGCTTGATGATTATCCGTTAGGAGGCGACATTGTTGTTGGTGATGATTATAAGATAGATGACACTATGATTCATCTATTCACTCTTAATTCAAAACTACCTGAAGAAACTGAAAGTGTAGAAATATGGGCATTGTATGTGGGAGATATCAATACAATTGATACAGATACTGTAATCTTATATTGCCATGGAAACAGAGATCATATGGATTTCTACTGGCCAAGAGTAAAATTATTGGCTCATATTGGTGGAAAAAACCGTTATGGAGTTATGATGTTTGATTACAGAGGGTTTGGATTATCCGGTGGAATACCTTCTGAGGCCGGAATGTATGCAGATACTGAAGCTGCTTTAAAATGGTTAAGAAGTAAAGGCCTTACAAATGAAAGACTTATTACTTATGGGTTTAGCTTAGGCTCTGCTCCGGCAACATTAATCTCATCAGAGAATTATACTTTGAAACCCAATAAGTTAATACTCGAAAATCCATTTGCTTCTTTCGAAGTGATGGTGCACGACGGGTCAGCTATTACATTGCCCGGGTCATATCTGGCTAATCTAAAAATCAACAATGCAGAACATATCAAGAATGTTAGTCAGCCTTTTTTATGGATGCATGGAACTGACGATATGTTTTTGAGTATTGAAACTCACGGAGAAGTTATTTTTAAAAATTACTCAGGAGAAAAAGGCTTTGCCTACAGAATAGAAAATGCTGAACATAGCACATTGCCGCCGGTAATGGGTTATAATAACTATCTGAGCGTGATTGAAAAGTTTATTTTGGATACTCTGGAGTAGCCCATTTTACCATCATCTCTATAAGATCTTCTCTAGTGGCCGGTTTTGGAAGATAGTCGGTAAACCCTTTTGAAATGTATGTTTTTGCATCTCCTTCCATTGCATTGGCTGTTAGAGCAATAATAGGTGGAACATTTTTATTTTGCTGTCTAATTCTTCTCATTGCAGTAATTCCATCCATTACCGGCATCATTATATCCATAAAAATAATATCATGATAATCGGGTTTAAATGCTGAGATAGATTCTTCACCGTTGAATGCAGTATCAACTTTACAACCAGCAGACTCAAGTAAAAGTTTAAACACTTTTATATTAACATCTTTGTCGTCTACTAATAAAACATTTAATCCAAGATTTATATTTTCATAATCACATTTGATATGGTTTTCAGAATTTTTCTTGACAACATGTTTTCCAACAAATGTGAACCAAAATGTGCTACCTTGGCCGGGCTCACTTATAACGCCAATTTCACCTCCAAGTATTTTTGCTAATTCCTTACAGATATATAAACCCAATCCTGTTCCCGAAGAATTTCTGGTATATGATTGGTCAAGTTGTCCAAATTTTTGAAATAGCTTATCAATATTCTCAGAGTCAATACCTATGCCGGTATCTTTAACAGCTACTTTAAACTCACTTTTATCTGCATTAAGTGATTTCGATCCCACACTTATTTCAATTGAACCTTCTTCTGTGTATTTAATTGCATTTGTTATCAAATTCATCAAAATCTGTTCAAGACGAGTTTTGTCAGTCGTAATCCTGTCTTCCGGTTGCTCAGGATTTTCGTAATAAGATAGTTTGAGAGTTAAATTTTTCCTACACGCCCTTGATGCAAACATAGTTTTAATGTTCCAAAGTAATTCCTTAACAGAAAAGTCATCTTCTCTTAGTTCCAGCTTACCTGCTTCTATCTTTGAAATATCAAGTAAGTCGTTGATTATATCAAGCAAAACATTTGAGGAATCTTTAATTACTTCCAGATAACTTTGTTGCTCAGAAGATAATTCTGATCGTTTAAGAATTTCTGTCATTCCAATAATGCCGGAAACTGGCGTTCTTATTTCATGGCTAATATTTGCAAGAAACAAGTCTTTTATATCGAAAGACTTAGATGCAATGTCAGTTAAAGGAAATGATTCCCCATCAATTAAAGCAGTTTCTCCTTTAGAAAAATGCAGATGTCTAATTAGCCATTCATTATCAATCTTGCTTACAACCATTGTAATTCTGTAGTTTGGAAGTTCTACAGGAATATTATTAATAGTTGTTTTAAGATTAAATTGACCAATAGCCAGGCCTGTGTGAGAATTTAATGGTATTATATTTAAGTCTGTTTGCTTGTACTCAATCTCAGATGGACATTGATGCTTATCTCTATTAAATATCATCATTACATCATCAATCCCATATGCAATTTCGTCTTTACCTGAACCAATATTTGTCACATCTTCTGCGAAAAGTGATTTTAAAAGCTGTGTGTTTCTATTAGTAAAATAAAACAATAGAAATAGCCTATAAACTCTTGTCGTTTCAGAAATGGCCGATGTTAGGGTATATGGCTGATTTAAAACTGCTGGTTGTTCAATTTCGCAAACATTAGACTCGTAGAAACTCATAAAAAGCTTAGTTAGTAGTTTGACAAGATATTTACTGTTGTTTTACTTGTTTACAAATTGCAAATGTGATTTATTAGCTAATGATGTAAACTAATCATTGAAAAATTTCGACAAAAGTAAAACAAAAAATAATTCAAACAACAACCAAAATTTAATATTTGCATATTAGATGTTAATTTGCTTAGATAGAATGCGAAAAAAAGCAATTTAAGGATAGTGAAAATTTAAATTATTTTAACATTTAATGGCTATATAAGCTCCAGGGTGTTTTTTTCAATCCAGCCAACATTCCCATTGGCCAGCCTTATTTCATACCAAATTCCTAAATCATTAATAATTTTGACTTTGGTTCCTTCATGAATAACAAAAACATCCGGAGAAGTTAGGGAAGGGGAGCTTTTTGCTGTTGTGCGCACTGTCATTATAATTCCACTATTTTCAGAGAGCTGAAACTTATGATACCTATTTGCAAAAATGAATGAGAATATTACAAAGAAAGCTAAAATTAAAGCGGTATAGAAACCAATTTTTTTAATGATAAGCTTTTTGGAGAATACATAAAATGCGAATGCCATAAAAAATAAGAAAAGAAATGCAATAGCTGTCTTTGCCCAAGAATCGCTATTCTGCATATTTATTATACTTTTCCACCATTTATAATAAAAAATTTCAGGAACAGTATCAACTCTATCAACTATTCTGCTATTTGCTATTCTTAAATTATGAAGAACCTCTTCATTATTAGGCAAAAGCTTTTTAGCCCTTTCATAATTTAAAATTGCACGACCAAATTTATTATCCTTAAAATATGCATTTGCTAGATTGTAATATAGATAAGGTGATTCATATCCCAAGGATATAATCTCTTCATATAATTCAGCAGAATAGGCATATTCTTCATTAATGTAAGCTTCCTTTGCCAACTCGAGAAATTCATTAACATTAACTTCAGTTGCTTTAACCGAAATCATTGAAAATACAATTAATAGACTAGAGATTAATAGCTTCATGTTATAATTTATATTTTGTTCCTAAAGTCTTTTTCAATATTGATAATAGTTGATTCAGCCTGCTTGTAAATATCCTCCATTAAGCTTCTTGGGTCGCCGGGAGCAAAACGAGCAAACTCACAATCGTCTAAAGCTGATAAAAATTGATTTATCAAATCTGTAGGAACCTCTTTATCATTAAAACTTTTTTCAATATTGTCTCTGTTAAGCTGAGAGATAGAAAGATTCATTTTATCAGAAATATAGCCCCATAATGCCTTACTTACTTCTTCATAGAAAGACTTATCGTTATTATTGTTGAGATGTAATAGGGCGGTTTTAAGTCTCTTATTGGCAATCCTTCGTGCCTTACGGTTTTTAACCAGAGCCTTATTACTTTGTAGTTCAATGTGTCTTCTCCAAAAAATTAAAGCAATTATGAATAAAGCAAAAGGTAGAATTATTAATACATAGAAAAAATTGCTTTTATAGAAATATTTCCCTTTAGTTGATAAAAATATTGGCTTTGTATATATGAACCTTATATCCTCAGCTAATAGTCCTACATCTTCACTGGATGGTGTTGCACTTGTGCCGGCAACGTATTGTCCTGCTTCTGCTTTAATATTGAAAGATTGTGTTTTCTTTGTAATGTATTTGCTTGTAGAAGGGTCGAAATAAGTAAATTGTATTGAAGGTATAACAAATTCACCTCCAGTGCGAGGAATAAGCAAATAGTCGAATTTTCTGGAACCGCTTACTCCATTAGAATTTATCTGGATATTATCGCTTACATTAGGATCAAATGCTTCAAGATTCTTTGGGAATTGAATACTAAGCTTTTCAACCATTCTAATATTTCCTTTTCCGGAAACAGTAATAACAAGATTTGATGCATCATTTGCTTTAATTTCCAGATTATTAACACTAGCTGAAATATCAAAACTTCCCACTAAACCTGAAAAAGTTGCCGGTCTGTTTTGATTAGGTAAAGGTTTTGCATCAATTTTAATAGGATTAGACCTAACAGTAACTCTCTCATTTTGGACCTGCCCAAAGAAAGACCCACCAAAAAAATCATCAAATACACTGCCTCTTCTTCCTTGAACCGGTATCTGAACGATGCATTCAAGTTCAAGAGGGTCAATAGTCATTTCTCCAGATCTTTGAGGAAATGCTATTACACGCCTAATTTCGGCAACTCTGTATGTAACACCGTTTATAGATTCATTATATGCTTGCTGGTTTCCCCCAAGGTTTACATCTTCTGTCCAAAATGCCTGAAACCCCGGCGTTTTCTCAATGGAATATTGTGCAATATTTACCCTAGTGTATATTTTATATGAAATAACAATTTGCTCCCCCTGAAAAGGATTCTGATTGCTAACAGTAGCTCTAATAAAAATGTCATCACTTTTTATTGAACCACTTGATTGCTGTTGGCTTGGCTGCTGCTGTGGAGATGCCGAAGTAGTTCCCCCTCTAACCACGTTTATTGTTAAAGGATCTGATCTGTACTCAACTTTATTATGAATAAATATTGCACTTCCAATAGTATAACTACCTTGTTGCAATGCTTCAAGTATGTATGCGTAAGTAAATGATTCGCTTTGAGTTACCTTGCCATTTATGATTTGAACAGAACTGCTTGACGATTGATTAGGTCCGGAAATTACCTTAAAGTTAGAAAGTGTTGGCGGGATAAATTCAGATGGTCGTGCATTAACACTTATTTCCAGTCTAAACCTATCACCTGCAACAAGCTGAGAAGGAGCATTAACTCTAATAGAAATATCATCAGCAAAAAGATTCCAACTCAAGCTGGTAATAATAAAAAAAATAAGTATTACAGACTTTTTCATTTCCATTTAAGTTTTATTACCATTCTCTTTTAACTCTGGTAGGCATAATTTTTTGTTTCTTTTCCTCCATATTTTCCAGTACTTTTTGTTCTTCCTGCTTCAAAGCTTCGAGAATTCTTTCAGCTTCCTGAGGGGAAAGCTGATCCTGTTTTTGTTGCTGCTGTTCTTTTTTATCTTCTTGCTGATCCTGTTTCTGCTTATTATTTTTGTTATCATCTTGCTGTTCTTTTTTATCCTGCTCTTGTTGCTGCTGATCCTGTTGTTGGTCTTGCTGTTGGTCTTGCTGTTGGAGTTTATTCATTGCATAAACAAGATTATATCTTGAATCCATATCAGACGGATTAATTCTAAGAGATTCTTTATAAGCATCAACACCCTTAGAATAGTCTTGCATATTTAAGTGAGAGTTTCCAAGGTTATGATATGCTTGTGACCTAATATCCTGAGAAATATTCATCTTTGATAATGCATCAAAAATTCCTGCAGCTTCTTCATATCTGCCTTGTTTGTATAAGGCATTGCCAAGATTAAACAATGCTTTAACATTAGCTGGATTCTTTTCCAGTGATTTCAGATAATTTACTTCAGCTTCGTTATAATTCTCTTTTTTGTATTGTTTGTTGCCCTTTCTTATTAAATTATTCTCACTTTGTCCAAATAAAGAAGAGGGGGCAAGAAAAATTAAAATAATGAGAACATATTTCATATTTCCAAAAATTTTGATTTTATCTATCCATTTATTTTTTCTTTCAAATATAACCAATTCAAGCAGTAAAAAAAGCAAAGCAAGAGCAACAAAATAATGAAATCTACTTTCGTAATCAGCAAAAATTGTTGTTTCATATTCTTCTTTTTCAAGACTTTTTATTTCATTCAAAATACTATTTAGTCCCATATCTGCACCCATCCCTTGTTTAAAAACACCACCGGTAGTTGAAGCTATTTCTTGCAAGGTTTTAGCATCATATCTAGAAATAACAGTATTACCTTCACTATCTTTCAAAAAACCACTTAATCTGTTATTTTGATAAATCGGGATTGGCGCACCTTCGGGTGTTCCAATACCGATAGTATGAATGATGATGTTTTCAGTTGCAGCTTTTTTTGCAACCTCAATAGGGTCGTCGAGATGGTTTTCTCCATCAGAGATTATTATTATTGTTTTATTTTTTAATTCTCTGTCGAGAAATGAAGCCATAGCTCTTTCTATGGCACTTCCGATAGCTGTTCCTTGTGTTGAAACAGTGTTTGTACTAATTGTACGTAGAATCATTTTTGCTGCGGAATGGTCTGATGTAATTGGAACTTGAGTAACTGCGTTTCCGGCAAAAGCAACAACACCGATTCTATCATTTCCAAGATTATCAATAAGCCTGGAGACAGCAGCCTTTGCTCTGTCAATTCTGTTTGGTTTAATATCCTCAGCTAACATACTTCGACTAACGTCAATTGCCAATACAATATCAACACCTTCGCGCTTTACCTCTTCCATTTTACTTCCAATCTTTGGATTTACCAAAGCCATAATAATCATACATATTGCAATTAAAATCAGCGTCATTTTCAACCATGGCCTTCTACTCGACACCATAGGCATCAAATTCTTAATAATCGAATTATCGCCAAAGTTTATTAATGCAATTCTATTATAATGTCTTGCTAACAAAAATAACCCAACCAAAAGCGGAATTAGCAGAAACAAATAGAAAAACATCGGATTCTCAAATATCAACATTTCCATATTGTAAATTTTATTTACAGATTATCTTACGGCAATGATCTTAACCACGTATTTCTTAATACAATCTCTATTAACAGTATAAATAAAGCCAATATTACTAAAGGAAAATATTCATCATGTTTTCTGGAAAATTCTGTAACATCTATCTTAGACCTTTCCATTTGATCTATCTCTTTGTATACGTCCTGCAATTTATTCGGAGTATTGGCCCAGAAATATTTACCACCGGTTTTAGCAGCCATTTCTTTCAACAATACTTCATCAACAGGAATTTCAACATTTCTATACTGCTTTCCAAATGGAGATTGAAAAGGGTAGGGAACAGGCCCGTCGCTTCCTACACCTATTGTATACACCCTGATTTTTTGTAAGGCTGCAATTTCTGCAGCTGTAAGATGGTCTATCATACCTGCGTTATTGATGCCATCGGTAAGTAAGACAATAACTTTGCTTATAGCTTCACTCTCTCTAAGTCTGTTTATAGATGTTGCCAAGCCGTTGCCAATAGCAGTGCCATCTTCAACCATCCCTGTATGAATTGACCTTGTGAGGTCTTTCAATAAATTATGATCTGTCGTTAAAGGACAAAGAGTAAAGCTTTGTCCGGCAAAAACCGTCATCCCAATTCTGTCGCCTTTTCTCATGTCGATAAACTCCAAAGCATTCTTCTTGGCTGCTTCCATTCGATTTGGTTTAAAATCTTCAGCAAGCATAGAACCGGATATGTCAATACAAACAACAATGTCAATACCTTCAACGGTTATTTCCTGCATCTTTGAGGAGCTTTGAGGTCTGGCCATTGCAACTATCAACAAAATCATAGCAAGCATTCTCAATGCAAACGGAAGATGAACAAGTCTGATTCTTAAGCTCTTTCTAACTCCATCAATAAATCCTGAATGTGAGTATCTCATATGCGCTCTTCTGTCATTTCTTTTCCAGACATACCAGGCTATAATTAATGGTATAACCAGTAAAAAGAGCAGAAACGGATAATATGCAAAAGTTATATCGTTAAACATCTTTCAGTATTGTTAATCTTTAATCAATAATTTCTTCTTTGGTAATATTCACAAACTCAAAGGCCAAATCCAGATTCTTGTGATTTTCATCAGGTAGTGGTTGGTATTTGGCAAATTTCACCAAGTCAGCCAACGTCAGTATTTTTTCAAGGCTTTTATATTGTTCAGGAAAATCAGACATATATTGCTTAATTGATGATAATGTTTCATCTGTTGTCATTTCCATTGCTATAATATCATACCTTAATTCAATATAATACCTAACTATTCCGGATAACTCAACATGATATAATTTTACTTTTCCATCCTGCCATAGCTTTTTCTTTCTGAGATTTTCCAATTCGGCTAAAGCAAATTCATGAGCGGGAACATCCGGCTTAGGTTTTTCTACCAACTCTTTTGGCTGTTTTTTCAACCTATGTCTATATTTGTATAATAGCCATGCAATAATAGTTATTGCAACTATTAACAAAACCCATGGTAAAACTTCTCTTAGTGTATAAGGAATTGATAAGATGGGTTTAATATCCTTAATTGGCAGTTCCTCATCTACATCTATAAGATAGACGCTCAAAAGCAAGGCAGGACTTTCAAACCTTGTTATTTCACTATCAATCTCACAACCAAATTCAAAAGGAAAAATAACATGCATTCCTTCTTTCCAAGCAGTAATAGAAAGCTTTTGGGAGATTTCTTTTTGAGAATTTTCTTTTATAAAAATAGTGTCAATATTTCCTCGGCCTACAATTTCAAATTTATTACTAATACTATCATATATGCCTTGCCAGGGAATAATTGTATTTGCATTATCCGAACACGTAATTTTAATCAATAGTTCCGTTTGCTCTCCAATCAATATACTGTCTTTGCTTAACTGTAAATCAGCATTCTGGCTATACAAAGTGCCAAATGGCATCAACAACCAAATTACTAACAGCAATAATCCTTTTTGCAAATATGATTTGAAAACCATGCTTTTAACCATAATTAGTGTATAATGAAAAAATGATGTTAAAATGACTAATTCTCTTTTTTAATGATTGAATTATTTACTCCTTTGCTTAAAAAGTCTTAGTAAAGGAGGAACATAATCCATATGTGTATAAATATTTACAGAATCAACGCCGGCTTTAGAAAAAACGCTTGACAGATATGTGTCTGTTTCTTTATGCCAGCTTGCCAAACCTTCTCTTACTTCTCTATTTGAGGAATCTAACCAAAATGTTTTTCCTGATTCAGCGTCTTTCATTCTTATAAGTCCGGCTTTTGGCAAAAATTTCTCCCTTTCATCCTGTATTCTCAAACAAACAACATCATGCTTTTTGTTTATTATTTTAAGAGCATCTTCAAAGCCTTTATCAATAAAATCGGATATTACAAAGGCTACTGACCTTTTCTTTATAATATTTCTGAGATATTTTAAGGCAATTGATATATTAGTCGATGTCTCATCAGGCCTAAAATCAAGCAATTCCCTTATAATTCTTAAAATGTGAGTTGTTCCTTTTTTAGGTGGAATAAATTTTTCTATCTTACTACTGAAAAATATTACCCCAACTTTATCATTATTATTAATTGCTGAAAAAGCCAAAACAGCAGCAATTTCAGTAATCATGTCTTGTTTTAACTGCTTGTTTGTCCCAAAGTTATTAGAACCACTAACATCTATAAGCAACATAACCGTTAGCTCACGCTCTTCTTCAAAAACCTTTACATAGGGATGGTTAAATCTTGCAGTAACGTTCCAGTCTATTGTTCTAATGTCGTCGCCCGGAATATACTCCCTCACTTCCGTAAAAGCCATTCCTCTGCCTTTGAATGCAGTATTATAGCTTCCCGAAAAGATATGATTCGAGAGACCTTTAGTTTTTATCTCTATTTTGCGAACTTTCTTTAATAGCTCGGTCGTTTCCATAATTCAAACCCAATAACAATTATCTTATAATCCCAAATCTGTTTATTCTATTGTCTTCCGTTTTCAAATTTTCATTAACCTTATCCTTATACCTTATACCTTATACCATATACCCATCTAAGGAACTTCCACCGTATTAAGTATTTCAGCAATTATATCTTCAGATGTTATGTTTTCTGCTTCGGCTTCATAAGTAAGACCAATTCTATGCCTTAAAACGTCAGCACAAATGGCTCTAACATCTTCCGGAATAACATAACCTCTGCGCTTAATAAAAGCATATGCTTTTGAAGCTAATCCGAGGTTTATACTTGCTCTGGGAGAACCACCATAGCTAATTAATGATTCAAATTTTTCGAGGTTAAATTCCTTTGGATAGCGAGTTGCAAAAACAATGTCTGCTATGTAATTTTCTATTTTCTCGTCCAAATAAACATCTCTTACAACTTCTCTTGCCTTGATAATGTCTGTTGGGTCGAGAACCGGTGTTGTTTTAGGAAAATCACCTGAAATGTTTAACCTCATTATCTTTTTTTCATCCTCTCGGGTAGGGTAGCCTATTATCACTTTTAGCATAAAGCGGTCAACCTGAGCTTCTGGAAGCGGATAGGTGCCTTCCTGCTCAAGAGGGTTTTCAGTTGCCATAACCAAAAATGGCTCCGGCAATGCAAATGTTTGCTCACCAATTGTTACCTGTCTCTCTTGCATTGCTTCAAGCAGTGCACTTTGAACTTTAGCCGGTGCACGGTTAATCTCATCGGCAAGCACGAAGTTTGCAAAAACAGGCCCTTTTCTAACAAGAAATTCTTCTGTTTTCTGACTGTAAATGTTTGTTCCAATAAGGTCGGCAGGCAATAGGTCGGGCGTAAATTGAATCCTGCTAAACTGTGCCTTTATGCAATTAGCAAGTGACTTAATAGCCAATGTTTTAGCCAAGCCCGGAACACCTTCCAATAGAATATGTCCATTGGCCAGTAATCCTATCAAAAGTCGGTCAATCATATACTTCTGACCAACAATTACCTTTTGCATTTCCATTGTAAGAGCATCTACAAATGCACTTTCCTTTTGAATTCGTTCGTTAAGCTCTTTTATATCCATATCGTTATTATTTTAGTTATTAGCTATTACGTAAATTCCCTTGCAAAATTATTTGCGAAGTTATAAAGGAATGTTTTTAAAGTGTTAAATTTTGTTAACAAAGGTATTCAAAGCTAAAAAATCTCTTCCGTTAATTGCACAAATAATTTACTTTTTATCGGTTTTAATATTAGAACATATATCAAGTTGTTATATATGAGCATTTTCCATAAAAAAAATCACTATTATCCGACTAAAAAGTAATTTTACTCTTTTTCAAACGTAACTACCAGATAAACAGGCATTATGATTTTATTTTTAAAAGCCACCCCCTATATAAATTGCAGGTTATACTGCAAATTTATTGGAGGAGAGCCTGTTCGTTTTAAATAATATCGGTTCGTGCTTCTTAGTAATTCAAACACATCCAACAAGCTTATCAGATGTATCCTTACTAAGGAAGCTACCACCGAAAACGCTTTTTTAGTTTG
>Ga0208244_100860_pt1 | contig 22303 bp, 17 predicted proteins | sample SubbioCR12Aug_5A_FD_184828 | JGI IMG/M metagenome (GOLD analysis project Ga0208244, IMG submission 184828) | Serpentinite rock and fluid subsurface biosphere microbial communities from McLaughlin Reserve, California, USA - CR12Aug_5A (SPAdes) | ecosystem: Environmental > Terrestrial > Deep... | reverse complement strand
TGGTGTACATTAATTGCTCAATTACTATTAACTGTAATACAAAGAATGGCACAAACTAAAAAAGCGTTTTCGGTGGTAGCTTCCTTAGTAAGGATACATCTGATAAGCTTGTTGGATGTGTTTGAACTACTAAGAAGCACAAACCGAAATTATTTAAAAAGATCAGGCTCTCCTCCAATAAATTTACAGTATAAGCTGCAATTTATATAGGGGGTGGCTTTTAAAAATAAAATCATAATGCCTGTTTATCTGGTAGTTACGTTTGAAAAAGAGTAAAATTACTTTTTAGTCGGATAATAGTGATAAATAATCAAAAATATTTTCTATGAAGAATAACTTTTTGCCTTTTTTAATATTTATGTTATTGGTAAATGTCTGCTTTTCTCAAGGTTTCAAAGCAATAGAAATGATAAAGCTTGAGCCTAAAAAACTAGTTGTCCTTTATGATATGGAGTATAAACCCGATTCAACTAATCTTGAGGCTGTATATTCCGAACCGTTGCTGTTGCAAATAGGAGATAATCAGAGTAAATTTTGTAGTTTTTGGAGAGAATACAGAGATTCAATATATAATTCTTGTGAAAATATGCAGCAATTGGATGAACTTAAAAACGATCAATTTAAAAGACCACCATATATGGGCATTAGGTACATAGTTCTCAAGAATTTCGAAGAAAGAAATATAACATTTCATGAAATGATAGCTCCGGATACTTATAGATATCAAGAACCTTTAGAATCATTTGATTGGAAAATAACAGATGAAAAAAAGAAATGGCTTAAATACACTCTACAAAAGGCAACTACTGAATTTGGAGGTAGAACTTGGGAAGCTTGGTTTGCAGCAGAAATTCCAATAAGTGATGGCCCGTATAAGTTCAATGGATTGCCCGGGTTAATAGTAATTGCGAGAGACACAAAAAATCATTACGTTTTTAAGATGAGGTCAATTTACGTCCCACATGATGATTCATATATAGAAATGTACAAAGACATGAGATTTATAGACACCGACAAAAAAGGGTTTATAAGAGCATATAAAAATTTCCGGCAAGATGTTTTTGAAAGAGCCAGAAATGCAGGTCTGAATTCACCTGAAGTTTTGCAAATCATTGCTGAAAATGTTAAGAAGGATAATAATCCGATTGAGTTGATTTTTGATTAGTGTTCTGTGGAAAAGGTGACAGAAGGGGGTGACAGAAGGGGTGACAGGAAAAGGTGACAGAAGGGATTAATACGCACTTTGCTAATTATTGTTAAATTATACTAATATATAAATCTCGATATGTGCTGTGTTAATGCGTTATATTTGACATTTAATCTAATTGTAAACATATGTCATTGCAATATTAGAACATATATTTGTTAATTACATCGTTTTATTTTTTTTTTTGCACGAATTTCATCTTATTATTAACCAAAAAAAAAGAAAACATGAAAAAAGTATTTTTAACATTGGTTATTGCAGCTGCAATGGCGTGGGGAAATTATTTGGGAGCACAATCAACAGGATTAGCTGTTGAAAAGTGCGAACATATTGTTATTACTTGTAACAATGGCACACAATATGGTGCTTTGGTATGCGGCTTTGATGATGCTGAAAGATTGGCTCAGACTAACTTTTGGCGCGAGTATCTTTGTGGAAGATAAATTAAAATTTTTGAAATTAGCAATAGGAGCATTTAAAGCTCCTATTGCTATTAAATTAAATTTTATTAAGTAATTAAAAAATAACTGTTAGTTTAATTAATCAAAAATATTTTCTATGAAGAATAACTTTTTGCCTTTTTTAATATTTATGTTATTGGTAAATGTCTGCTTTTCTCAAGGTTTCAAAGCAATAGAAATGATAAAGCTTGAGCCTAAAAAACTAGTTGTCCTTTATGACTTGGAATATAAACCGGATTCAACTAATCTTGAGGCTGTATATTCCGAACCGTTGCTGTTGCAAATAGGAGATAATCAGAGTAAATTTATTGGATTTTGGGTTAATTATAGCGATTCATTATTTAACGCCTGTGAAAATGTGCAGCAATTAGATGAACTCAAAAACAACCCTTTAAAAAGCCCGCCCCATACAAGCATACGTTACATAATTGTGAAGAATTTTGTAGAAAAAAATATTGCACATCATGAAATGATAGCACCTGATACTTATAGATATAAGGAATCTTTAGAATTATTTGATTGGAAAATAACAGATGAAAAAAAGAAGTGGCTTAAATACACTCTACAAAAGGCAACTACTGAATTTGGAGGTAGAACATGGGAAGCTTGGTTTGCAACAGAAATTCCAATAAGCGATGGCCCGTATAAGTTTAACGGATTGCCGGGGTTAATAGTAATTGCGAGAGACACAAAAAATCATTATGTTTTTAAAATGAGGTCAATCTATGTTCCACAAGATGATTCATACATAGAAATGTATAAAAACAGGAGATATATAGACACCGACAAAAAAGGGTTTATAAGAGCATATAAAAATTTCCGGCAAGATGTTTTTGAAAGAGCCAGAAATGCAGGTCTAAATTCACCTGAAGTTTTGCAAATCATTGCTGAGAATGTTAAGAAAGATAATAATCCGATTGAGTTGATTTTTGATTAGTGTTTTGTGGAAAAGGTGACAGAAGGGGTGACAGAAGGGGTGACAGAAAAGTTACAAGAAGGGATTAATACCCACTTTGCTAATTATTATTAAATTATACTAATATATAAATCTCGATATGTGCTGTGTTAATGCGTTATATTTGACATTTAATCTAATTGCAAACATATGTCATTGCAATATTAGAACATATATTTGTTAATTACATCGTTTTATTTTTTATTTTTGCACGAATTTCATCTTATTATTAACCAAAAAAAAAGAAAACATGAAAAAAGTATTTTTAACATTGGTTATTGTAGCTGCAATGGCGTGGGGAAATTATTTGGGAGCACAATCAACAGGTCTTGAAGTTGAAAAGTGTGAGAATATTGTTGTTACATGTAACAACGGAAATCAGTAAGGTGCGTTAGTGTGTGGCACTGAGTTAGTTAGAGCATACCAAACGAGTGTTTGGTATGAAATACTTTGTGGAAGATAAATTTAAATTTTACATTAGCAATGGGAGATTATTATTCTCCTATTGCTTTTAAATTTGTTTTTAATTGCGTGCTTTGAAAAACTTTTTGTTTAATTATCCCAAAAATTGTTCTATGAATATAATTCTTAAGTGTTTTTTGATTTTTTTATTAACCGGTAATGTTTGTTTTTCTCAGGGTATTGAATCTATTCCAAAGATAAAGCTTGAGCCAAAAAAACTAGTTGTTCTTTATGATATGGAGTATAAACCGGATTCTACAAATCTTGATGCTATTTATACCGAACCACTTCTATTGCAAATTGCGAATAATCAAAGTAAATTTATTAGTTATTGGATTGAATATAGAGACTCATTATATAATGCATGTGAAAATTTGCAGCAATTGGACGAACTCAAAAACAACCCGTTAAAAAAACCACCTCATACAAGCATACGGTACATAATTCTCAAGGATTATGTGGAAAAGAGAATCACACATCATGAAATGATATTGCCGGATATGTTTAGATATCAGGAACCTTTAGAATCATTTGATTGGCAAATTACCGATGAAAAAAAGAAATGGTTAAAATACACACTCCAAAAAGCAACAACAGAGTTTGGAGGAAGAAAATGGGAGGCATGGTTTGCGCCTGAAATTCCAATTAGCGATGGCCCGTATAAGTTTAATGGATTGCCGGGATTAATAGTTATTGCAAGAGATACAAGGGATCATTATGTTTTTAAAATGAGGTCAATATATGTTCCAGAAGATAACTCATATATTGAAATGTACAAAAACATGAGATATGTAGATACTGACAAAAAAGGATTTGTGAGGGCTTATAAAAATTTCCGTCAAGATATTTTTGAAAGAGCAAGAAATGCAGGTCTGAATTCACCTGAAATTTTTCAAGTTATTGCAGAAAATTTAAGAAAAGATAATAACCCTATAGAGTTGATTTTTGATTAGCTTTCTGTGCAAATCTACGCCATCTGCGGGAGCTTCTTTTCCCGCTGATTACGCAGATAAACGCAGATTTTGAAAATATCTTTGACAGCCATTGATGTTAAATTTTATTAATGCAAAAATCTCTATATGTGTAGGATTAATGCGATATTTTGATTATTTTATCTAATTTCTGTTTTGTGAAAAAGCACTTTTAATTTATATATTTGTCCATTACATCGTTTTTTTTTCTTTGCACGAATTCAAATTTTTATTAACCAAAAAAAAACATGAAAAAAGTATTTTTAACATTGGCTGTTGTAGTTGCAATGGCGTGGGGTACAACAAAAACAGTATCTGCAGATACAGGTTGTTATAATTACACTGTGGTTTGTGCTAATGGATCTGTACATCACGGCACAACTTGCATTCCGATGACACTTGATTATGCAGCGTACCTTGTAGGAAAGCATTGTTCTTCGACTCGGTAAGATTTGTTTTTGAAATGGAAGTTAAAGTGGATTTACCAAATAAAGGTAATTTCACTTTAACTTTTTCGCCAAATTTGGATATTTGTCATTAATACTATCAAATTATTAACCAATTTTAGTGTTTGTTTCAATAAATAATTAAGAAATCATCAATTCGAAATTTTATAAATTTTTAATCTGTTTAATAGGTATGAGTAATCGAATTAATAAAATTTTTATTTGCATTATAGCCAATTTTGTATTGGCTAATAACGCATTCGCTGTAAGTGACAAATATACAACACTTGATTCAGCCAAGATTGTTGTATCTTACAATCTAACATTTCAGGTAGATTCAAATGATATAAGTTCAATTCGGACAGAAGAAATGCTTTTGTTGATTGGTAATGATATTAGCTTGTTTATATCTTATAACCAGTTTAAAAATCATCATGGAGAAAGCGCTGCTATCATATCATTTTCAAACACATATAACTTGTTTGAAGGAAAAGGTATTTCAGCAAGTTTTTTCCCTTATAGAATTTTTAAAAACTTTCCCGCAGGGAAAATCACTTTTTGTCAATTTATACCGTTTAGTTACTATAAATATATTGAAGACATGAACTCTATTAATTGGCAAATCTTAGAAAAAAAAGAAAGAATATTGGGATACGATGTTTATAAAGCAATAACAAAATATGGTGGTAGAACCTGGGAGGCATGGTTTACTCCGTATATCCCAATTATTGATGGACCTTATAAATTTCATGGACTACCCGGTTTAATAGTAAAATTACAGGACTCCAAAAATCATTATGTTTTTGTAATTAATAATTTTGGAAAACAACCTGAAGCTATTCCAATTAAAATGCTTAATGAGAAGTATATTGATACAAACAGACACAAATTTCATGAGTTTGAAAAGCATTTTACAAGAAATCAATATGAACATATTTATAATTTAGGAACACGCCCCGACGATCCAACACCATTTATTGAAGCATCCAAAAGAGAAAATATTTTCTTAGAACTTAAGCCTGAATAAAAATGAAACGAATGTTTTTTCTTTTTTTTACGTTATTATGGTTGTTTCCTACAAATATTAATGCTCAATCATTAATTACCGGACAGGTTTTAGATGAGAACAAAAAACCTCTTCCTAATATTAATATTCTGGTTTATCCGCATGATAAAGATATGCTCATTGCTTTTGGTGTTAGTGATCAGTTAGGTAAATTTAAAATTACACTTAAAGTTGATGTTGACAGTCTTAAAATAGAAGCAACTTCAATGCACTATCGTAATCATAGCATTCTAATTGAGAACAAAACGCAGGAAGTTATTTTTGAACTTGTTCCTGAAGTGAAAATTCTGGAGGAATTTATTGTAAAGGCTGATGCAATCGAAAAAAGAGGCGATACCATCAGTTATCTCGTTACTTCATTTGCTAATATTCAAGATCGTTCAATTTCTGATGTTATAAAAAGAATGCCGGGTATTACTGTCGAATCTTCCGGCAGAATTCTATATCAAGGTGATCCTATTCAGCATCTTTATGTTGAAGGGCTTGATCTAATGGGAGGCAGATATGGAATGGTCACCAATAATATGCCACATACTTCTGTATCAACTGTTGAAATTCTTGAAAATCATCAACCTATTAAAATTCTTGAAGATGTAGCTCCTTCAAACAGAGCTTCTCTTAATATCAAACTCAAAAACAATGTTTCTACTACAGGAACTGCAAAACTTGGAAGCGGACTTAGCCCATTGTTGTGGGAGGCTAATGTAACTCCAATGTTGTTTACAAGGAAATATCAAATGGTTGGCTCCTATCAGGCCAATAATTCCGGTGAAGATGTTAGTTCTCAACTCAAAATGCTGGGTGCCGGAAATAGCTCTATTGTGTTTCTTTCAGATGCAGGAAATCCGGGAGTGTTGAGTATGCAAACAATTAATCCGCCCGGGTTTTCAACAAACAGATACCTCGACAACAATATTCACCTTGTAAACGCAAACTCTCTTGTCAGAATTAAAAGCGACATAACTTTACGTGCAAATCTTTTTTATGTCTTCGACAATCAGGGCCAAAAAGGGATTACTTATAGAACACTATATACTCCAACTGATACATTAAATTTTACTGAGATTGTCAACAATGACTTTCGATACAGTTATACTCAAGGAGAATTTACTTTAAACAGAAACACCAAAGAAAACTACCTGAATAATAAAACGCTTTTTAAAGCACATTTTGACAAGTTTTCAGGTGTTGTTAGTAAAGCAGATTCTCCATTACAACAAGAGTTGGACAATCCATTCTATTCTTTTTCTAATAATTTAAGCGTTATAAAACCTATAAATAATAAGTTTATAAATGTTTCATCAGATATTTCATACGAGCAAGCCCCTCAAAACTTACTTGTTTCTCCCGGGCAATTTGCTGATTTACTCAATGACAGTGTCAATTATAAATCAATTCACCAAAAATCTAATCTTCAAAATATTGAAGCCTTACATTCTTTAAGCTTTTCGTCAACATATAAAAGATGGACATTCACACCAAAAATTGGCTTAGATTATAAGCAAAACAACCTTGATACAGACCTTTTTATTTACAGAGGAGATACACGTTTTGCTACCGACAGTATTTTTTCAAACAACTTATCTGGAGTTAATTACAGAGCTTATGCACAAACCGGTGCGGTTTATAAACGTGGATCTTTTACCTTTTCATCTGATATTCCAATCAACTATGTTAATATTAAAATTGAAGACCTCAAGCTTGATAAAAACAGGAGTATAGATGGATTTACTTTTAATCCAAGGGTCAATTTACATTACAAAATTAGTGGTTTTTGGCAAGCTAGTGGTTCCTATGGATATGGCACTCACTTTGGAGAAATGCAATCAATGCACTTTGGATATATTCTCAAAAGCCATAATTCAATGCAAATTAATGATGCTCCCTTATCAGTTAGCAAAAGACATATGGTGAGCGCAAATATAAGTCACAGAAATCCAATCGAATCTTTCTTCTCTTCAGCTTCGTACTTTTTCTCTGTAAACAACACAAACCTAATGTACAACAATACATTTCTCGATGATGGAACTTCTGTTCTGGTGTTTACTGAAATGCCAAATACAAGCTATTCTCACTCCGTAAATGCTCAAACCAGTAAGTTTTTCAGAAGTATTAGGAGTACAATTTCTTTAAATGTAAGGTATAGCAACCATAACCGCAAACAATTAGTAAATAACTCAATGTTTACTTCAATAAATAATGTTTATGATGCTTCTCCAAGGCTTAATGTGAAAATCACCGATTGGCTAAACACAGAATACAAGTCGAGTGTTTTGTATTACGACACTTATATGGATTCCAGAAAAGTAAGTGGATTGCTGATTTCAAAGCATTTTATGGATATCCTAATTTTTCCAGCCAGAAATCAATTTCTAACTATAAAAGGCGAATACTATTATCACGAAGAAAAGAATAACTATTTCTTTGATTTGCAATATCGTTATACTATAACAAAACGAAAAATAGATATTGATTTCAGATGGGTGAATATTTTTAACAATTCCAGCTACCGCGACTATCACGTCGGAGCGTATTCTCTTGTCGAAAACCATTACATTCTAAGGCCTTCCCAATTTGTGCTATCGGTTAAGTTTGGATTTTAGAGTTTTCTGCGAAAATCTGCGCTATCTGCGGGAGATTTTTTTAATGAGACAACAATTTCGCTAATTTGTATTTTTTTATATTTAATGCTTTTTTTAGCCGTATGAAATCAATACATTTGTAATTGCTTTTTAACAAAATCAATTTACGCTTTAATGGAAAGTTTTGTAGTATCTGCACGTAAATACAGACCGGCAACATTCGACACTGTTGTTGGCCAAAAATCTATTACAAATACCCTCAAAAACGCTATAAAAAACAAACACCTTGCTCAGTCGTTTTTGTTTTGCGGACCGAGGGGAGTCGGCAAAACTACCTGTGCTAGAATTATGGCCAAAACCATTAACTGCGAAAATATCTCTGAAAATATAGAAGCATGCAATGTATGCCCATCATGTGAATCGTTCAACAAATCTGCCTCTTTCAACGTTCACGAGCTCGATGCTGCATCAAACAATTCTGTTGATGATATTAGAGCACTTGTCGATCAGGTTAGAATACCTCCTCAAATGGGTAAGTACAAGATTTATATCATTGATGAGGTTCACATGTTGTCTACTCAGGCGTTTAATGCATTTCTAAAAACGCTAGAAGAACCTCCTGCATACGCAAAATTTATTCTCGCAACAACGGAAAAACATAAGATTATTCCTACAATTTTATCTCGTTGCCAGATATACGATTTTTCAAGAATTACAGTTGAGGATATTGCTAAACATCTTGAATTTGTTGCCAAAAGCGAAAATGTAATTGCCGACCCTGAAGCACTTCACGTTATTGCTCAAAAAGCTGATGGTGCTCTAAGAGATGCTCTTTCAATTTTCGACCAAATTGTTAGCTTTACCGGAAGTAATATAACATACGAGGCTGTTATAGAAAACCTTAATGTTCTCGATTACGACTATTACTTCAAAATGACTGACCATATTCTGAATAACAATACTTCTGAAGTGCTGCTGCTTATCGACGATATTTTTACAAAAGGATTTGAAGGATCTCATTTTATTTTGGGATTTGGCGAGCATTTGAGAAATATCCTTGTTTGTAAAAATCCTTCAACAGTAAAATTGCTGGAAGTTAGCGATAGTATTAAGCAAAAGTATCTACAACAATGCGCTTCTTGTTCCGAAAGGTTTCTGCTTAAAGCCCTTACAATTATAAACCAAAGCGATCTTGATTATAGAACAGCCACAAACAAAAGATTGTTGCTGGAGATTGCCTTGCTAAGAATGACTAACTTAGTTGAAGAACCAAGCTCTGAAAAAAAAAAGCCGGTTGAACCTGTAAAACCTCCTCAGCAGATTAAACAAGAGCCGGTTGTTCCAAAAGAAATTAAGGAATCGCCTAATATTCAGACTGTTACTGAAAAACCGGTAAAGGTTGAAGAAAAGCCCGCTCTGGTTGAGGAAAAGCCCGCCCTGGTTGAGGAACAATCCGCAATGGTTGAAGAACCAAAGCCAAATCCTAAACCTATAACCAGGTCTTTCGGTATCAGCATTAAAGATGACGAAGATTCTAAGGAAGAAAAAAAAAAATCTGATGACGAAGATTTGATTACTGATGAAGATTTTCCTTCCGATGACTTTACGATAGAGTTTTTTAATGAAATATGGGGAAAGCTAGCCAATATTTACAAGGAAAAACAGACGTTATTTTTGGCCCTGACTAAAAATCCTCCGATAATTAAAAATAATATTATTGAAGTTCTAATCGATAATCAGATTCAAGAACTTGAGATTAATGAAAAAAAAATAGAGCTGTTAAGCTATTTGAGAAAGCAGCTTAACAATTATTCTGTAACGCTTATTACAAAGATTATCGAAACTAATAAAGTAGCTGCAAAAAAAGCATATCTCCCTGAAGAAAAGATAAGTATTATGATTGAAAAAAAGCCTGAAGTGAAAAGACTTATGGACGATCTTGACCTTGAAATATCTCATTAACCCAATAAAAACAAATTTTATTAACTAAAACTATGACTATAATGAAGAAGCAATTTTTTCTAATTTTATTGCTAATGTCGGCTGTTTCAATAACATTTGCCGGCAAGAAAATTCAGTTTACTGAATACACTTTAGCAAATGGCTTGCATGTTATCCTGCATCAGGACAATACTGCACCAATTGTTGCAATTGGAATCACTTATCATGTTGGAAGTAAAAATGAAGTGGCCGAAAGAACCGGATTCGCTCATTACATGGAGCATCTTATGTTTGAAGGTAGCAAAAACATAGGACGTGGCGACTTTTTTAAACTTGCTCAGGATGCCGGTGGTGAAATTAATGCTTACACTTCGCATGATAAAACTTTTTATCATATGTTGCTGCCTAGCAATCAGCTGGAAATGGGTTTGTGGATGGAGTCGGAAAGACTTTTACATCTTGTTATTGATGAAGAAGGGGTTGAAACTCAAAGACGCGTTATTAAAGAAGAAAGAAGTCAAATGTACGACAACAGACCTTATGGAAGTCTTATGGAGGATATGTTTAGCAGAGCATACAGCAAACACCCATATAATTGGCTGCCTATTGGCTCTGTGCAATACATAGATCAGGCTACTCTTGAAGAATTTATTGATTTTCACAGTACGTATTATGTTCCTAATAATGCTGTATTGTCTATTGCAGGTGATATTAATATTGAACAAACAAAAAAACTTGTTGAATTATATTTTGGAGATATTCCTAAAGGAACAAAACCGATTTTCCGCCCCGAACCTAATGAACCGGCTCTTGGGAAAGAAGTCAGAGATACAATCTACGATCCTAATATTCAGCTTCCTGCTGTAATTCAGGCTTATCGTATTCCTGAAGTAAGCAACGACGATTTCTACGCTTTAGATATGCTTACAACTCTATTGTCTGCCGGACAAAGTTCAAGAATGCACAAAGCAGTTGTTGATGAGAAGCAAAAAGCATTGGTTGTTCAAAGTGTGCCTTTTCAACTTGAGCATCCTGGACTATTTCTTGTACTTGGGATTGTAAATATGGGCGTTGAGCCAGGTGTTCTTGAAGAAGCAATTAATGCTGAAATTGAGAAAGTTCAACTTCAAGGGCTAACTGACAGTGAGCTTCAAAAACTGAAAAATAACAAAGAATCATCTGCAGTTTATAGCTATGCATCTCTCGAAAGATTAGTGGATAATCTTGCTAATTATCACATTATGCACGGAAACACAAATCTTATAAATACGGAAATTGATAAGTATATGAAAGTTACTAAGGAAGATATTATCAGGGTTGCAAAGCAATATCTTACTCCTGAAAACAGAGTAGTGCTTTATTATTTGCCAAAGAGATAAGACAACAAATTTTTAGAAAATAGAATTATTCACATAAAAAACATATAGAAATGAAAATCAGATTTATAATAGCAATCTTGCTAACTATAATCATCATAACGCCCGGTATGGCGCAATTAGACAGAAGCAAACGCCCGGAGCCGGGACCAGCTCCTGTAATAAATATCCCAAAAGCTAACCAATTTGAACTAAAAAATGGTCTTAAAGTGATTGTTGTTGAAAACGACAAACTACCTAGGGTTAGTTATAATCTTAGACTTGTTTATGAAACATTCCCTGAAGGTGAATATGCCGGACTTCGTAGTCTCGCCGGACAAATGCTTAGAACAGGAACGAAAAACCGCACAAAGCAACAAATTGATGAAGAGATTGATTTTATTGGAGCCAGCTTAAGCACGCATTCGAGAGGTATTTTTGCTAGTTCTCTAAGTAAGCACAATGCATTACTACTAGATTTAATGTCCGACGTGCTTCTTAATCCTAGCTTCCCGGAAGAAGAATTTAACAGATTAAAAACAAGAACTCTCTCAAACTTATCATCCCAAAAAGGCAGCTCTTCATATATGATGGGTCTATTGTCGAGCAGGGTTGTGTTTGGTAAAAATCATCCTTATGGCGAATCTGAAACAGATGAAACTATTGCCAACATTACTCTTGAAAAATGTAAACAGTTTTATGAAACTTACTTCAGACCAAATGCAGCGTATTTAATCATTGTTGGTGATGTGAAAACTAAGCAAGTGCAACGTCAGTTGAATAAATATTTTGGAAGTTGGCAGGCAAAACCTGTTCCTACTGTTGAAATACCAGAAGTGAAAGCTCCTGAGAAAAGAATGGTTTCATTAATAGACAGACCTTTGGCAGTGCAGTCGAGCGTTAGAGTTGGATATGTTGTTGACCTAAAACCGAATGATAAGGATAGAATTACTGCAAGCGTTATGAATACTATTCTTGGTGGAGGAATGTTCAGATTGAACCAAAACCTTAGAGAAACTCACGGATACACCTATGGAGCCTATTCAAGTCTTGGCAGAGATCAATTGGCTGCTAATTTCTTTATTTTTACTGAAGTTGGAAATGATGTAACGGAAGGAGCTGTTAAGGAAATTCTAAACGAAATGTATAGAATTGTTAATGAGCCAGTTTCTGATGAGGAACTTCAAACTGCAAAAAATTATCTTACGGGAACCTTTGCTTTAAGCCTTGCTGAGCCAAGAACAATTGCAGATTTTACTTTTGAAATTGCACGACACAATCTTCCTTCAGATTATTATGCAAACTATCTGAAAAACCTTGAAGCTGTTACTGCTGCAGATATTCAGAGAGTTGCAAAAAGGTATATATTGCCTGAAAACTGCCATATTATGATTGTTGGAAAAGCAGAAGATGTTTCTGAAAGTTTGAAGCAGTTTGCAATGGATAATAAAATTCATATGTACGACCAACAGGCAAACCCGGTAGTTGTATCTAAATCTGCAACAATTCCGTCAGGTTTTACTGCAGACGATGTGATGGAAAAATATTTTGCCGCCATTGGTGGGAAAAACAATATTGCGAAAATGAATGACTATAAAATTGTTCAGAATTATGTTTTTATGAGTTATGAAGCACAAGTTATAAATTACCATATGACTCCTAATTATTTCCTATCTGAATCTTTTATGGGTGGAAGCTTGATTTCCAAGCAATTATTTGACGGGAAGAAATTAGTTATTACCTCCCCGGCCGGGAAACAGGAGTTTTCCGATGGTCCTTTTTTCGATTTAGCTAAACAACAGGCAGTTTTTAATGCTGAGTTGAAATATAAAGAAATAGGAGTGGAGCGCACTTTAATGGGTGTTGAGAAATTTTCCGGAAAAGATGCTTATAAAATGCAGCTTACAACTAAGGATGGAAGCAGAAGTATTGAATATTATGATGTTGAAAGCGGTCTGAAACTCAAATCAATGACTGAAAGCGGATCAGCTGTTTACAGCAACTATAAAGATTTTGGAGGTGTTAAATTTCCTACTAAAATAGTTCAGGAAGCCGGTGCTCAGTATTTTGAGATTTTCATTGAAAGTGTTGAAATAAATACCAGACTAACCAAGGAGTTTTTTGTTATAGAATAATGAATATGTGAAGAGGCACTCAGGTGCCTCTTCTCTTTATTGTTTGCCAACGCAACTTAAGTCTTTTCTTTTCGTACAAATCATAAACAAGCAATTCTCTAAGCTTATTTATGAGGAAAATCTTAGAAAAACTACAGTCACTAATAAAATTTTTTGAGCGCGATATTTGGAAAATTTCTCTAAAGGATATGTCGCCTCGAAGGTCTTTTTTATTTAAACAGGCTCGTATAATTGTATTGGCATTTAGAGGTTTTACCGAAGACAAAGTGCAAATGCGTGCCTCTGCACTAACTTATTTTACATTGCTAAGTATTGTTCCTGTTTTTGCATTGGCATTCGGAATTGCAAAAGGATTTGGCTTAGACCAAGTGTTGGAAAGAGAACTGCTGAATTCTCTCACAGGTAAAGAGGAAGTTGTAGAATATATCTTGTCATTTTCAGATTCTTTACTAAAAACCACTAGTGGTGGGATGATAGCAGGTATAGGTCTTTTGATTCTACTCTATACAGTAATGCAGGTGCTCAGCAACATCGAAAGCTCTTTCAACGATATTTGGCAAATAAAACATTCGCGTACTCTGTCAAGAAAATTGAGCGACTATTTTGCTATGATGTTTATTGCTCCGGTGTTTCTTATATTCTCAAACGGAGCAACCGTTTATATATCCACGCAAATAATCAGCATAACTGAACAAATTTCGATATTGGGATTTTTTAGTCCGGTAATTATGTTCTTTATTAAGCTCATTCCATATTTTATGATGTGGATTCTGCTGATAATTGTTTATATGGTAATGCCTAATACAAATGTAAAATTTGGTTCAGCTCTTGTTGCCGCAATAATCGCCGGTACTTTGTTGCAACTTGTTCAATGGGGCTATGTGAGTTCACAGATAGGTGTTACTAAATATAATGCTATTTACGGTAGTTTTGCCGCCTTGCCTTTACTCTTAATATGGATGCAGGTTTCTTGGCTCGTAATTTTGTTCGGAGCTGAAATCTCTTTCGCCAATCAGAATGTTGAACATTATGAGTTTGAGGTGGAAGCCCAGCATATGAGTCCGTATAACCAAAAGTTGCTGGCTCTTATGGTAATGAATCTGGTTTCTAAAAAATTTGATAACGGGGAAATGCCTCTAACTGCTACTCAAATTGCTCATCACTTGGATGTGCCAATGAAGCTTACCCGAAAAATAATTGACGACCTCCAAGAAGTGCATCTGCTTTCTAAAACTCAGGGATATAAAAGAAAAGATGATTATAAAAAAGTTGCCAGGAAATTATTGGCAGACCTGGATGATGCTACATTTATCAAGGAGGAAAGAATTGAAAAAATAAAAGAAGAAGCCTTCCAGCCGGCAATAGATATAAATAAGATTACTGTTAAAAAAGTACTTGATAAACTAGAACATATAGGACTAGATTTTATGATTGCGAAACAAACTGAAGAGTTAATCAAGCTAAAAGGTACTCTCGATTTATTTAATTCAACTCTGGAAAGACTTCCATCAAATAAGCTTGTAAAAGATATTTAGTCTGTTTCTTCAACTGTGCTCTTGAGCTTTTCTTCATTTATCCTACCTATTCTCCAATATGCAAACATGAGTAGTGATATCAATATTATACTTATGAGTATATAAACTAGGCCTGATTGTCCTTTACTAATCTCTTCCAGTTGCACATTTGTATAGTTATTATGATAGAAATAAAAAGCAACAACAGCAATTGCATTATTTACAAAATGTGCAATAATGGCAATCCACAAAGAACCACTGTACATTACCATATACCCAAACAATGCTCCAAGAAACAACCTTGGAAGAAATCCCAAAAACTGAATATGAATTGCACTGAAAATAATTGCTGATAACCAAACAGCAAGATGCGCATTATTAGTCCATTGTTTTAATGTACGCATTAAGGCTCCTCTAAAAATGAATTCTTCGCCAAATGCCGGTAAAACCGCTATCAATAGAATGTTTATTATTAAGCCTTTTGTTGTTGTAACGCTTAAGAACTTATCTGTTAGAAGTTGGGCTGCTTCTTCAGAGCTGTAAATCCATCTTTCTAAAGGTGCCAGAAATTCAGGTAAGCTTAACTTCATATTTATTTCAAGCAAAAAACCAATTAATGGGAAAGATGCAACAACAAGACAAATGCCCAAAAAGACCTGCTTCATATCAGGCTTTTTGTCAACAGATAAATATTTCTTAATGTTTTTGCCAACTAAATATGCAAACAATATCGCCGGAACTACAAACATCCCTAAATGACTTAGCATTTGAACATATTTGCCGAATTCAATATTACTCATTAGGTCCATTCCGCCTTCAAGCATCTGCATAACTATAGATGTATCGAAAAAGATAAATGCGAATATTATCCCTATAAATGTTATAATTGCCAGGCTGATAAATGATAGCATCGCCAGTACCAGAAGCTTTAAAGCCGGATGTATGTTGCCTAATAATCCTTTGTCTTTCATTCTTGCTTTTTCTTAATTTTGCATTGGAAATATTGCCAAAAGTAATAAAATCTTTAATTCTGATAAGCCTTTGAAAACCTACAAATTCGGAAATATTTCATTTAATCATCCGCCCGTGATTTTAGCCCCTATGGAAGATGTCACAGATCCGCCATTTAGAGTACTTTGCCGCGAAATGGGTGCTGATTGGGTTTATTCTGAATTTATTTCAGCCGACGGATTGATTAGGAATTCTGATAAGAGCAAACACAAGCTTGATATTTTTCCGGGAGAAAGACCCGTTTCTATACAAATTTTCGGAGCCAATATTGACGCAATGGTTGAGGCTGCTAAAATTGCCGAAGAAGCTGCTCCGGAATTTATCGACATAAACTTTGGTTGCCCCGTGAAAAAAGTAGCCGGAAAAGGTGCCGGTGCCGGTATGCTCCAAGATGTTCCTAAAATGGTTAAAATGTCTGAAGCTATCTTAAAGTCAGTGAAAATTCCTGTTACCGCTAAAACAAGATTAGGATGGGACTTGTCTTCGAAAAATATTCTTGACACAGCCGAAAAACTTCAGGATACAGGAATTGCAGCTTTGGCTATTCACGGACGTACCAGATGTCAGATGTACAAAGGTGAAGCAGATTGGACTCTTATTGGAGAGGTGAAAAATAATCCGCGAATGCATATTCCTATAATTGGAAACGGTGACATTAAAAACGCTCTCGATGCAAAGGATGCAATCGATAAATATGGGGTTGATGGTATAATGGTTGGCCGCGCAAGTATCGGAAACCCATGGGTATTTAAAGAAATTTTAAGTTTTATAAAAAATGGAGAAATTATTACCCAGCCTGACTTAAATGAAAGGGTAGGGGTTTGTTTGCGCCATCTTGAAATGTCTGTTGATTGGAAAGGCGAAAGGGTTGCTATAAATGAAATGCGTAAACATTATTCTAATTATTTTAAAGCTATTCCAAACTTTAAACAACATAGAATTAAGCTTGTAACAGCAAGCTCTCTGGATGATATCAGGCAAATTTTAGGCGAGATAAAACTCTTTTCTTAACACTCCATAGTCATCGAAAAGATCTAAAATACTACTTTCCTTTACATTCAACCAGTACGAATTGATTCCTGTAAGGCGAGCGCCTTCAACATGCTCAGGTGTATCGTCGATAAAGAATGTCTCTTCAGGCTTAATGTCGGCTTCGTCTATTACATGAAAAAAAGCCTCTTTGTTTGGCTTTCGCTTGCCAATGTTAAAAGACAAAAAGGCTTTTTCAAAAATATCTTCAAATTGCTTCATTCCATAGCTTCTATCAAGATAGTCCATATACGACTGATAATGAATAATATTTGTGTTGCTTAAAAGAAAAATTCTGTATTTATACTTCAGCTTTCTTAATAAGTCATACCTCTCTTTTGGCAGATTTAATAGCATGGCATTCCAGGCATGGTCAATTTTTATATTCGACAAATTCTTGCCTGTTAGTTCACGAATTTTATCTCTGAATTCTTCTTCAGCAATTATACCTTTTTCAAGATTATCAAAAACTTTGTCTTGTCTTACTGCGGAAAAGATTGAATCGAAGTTTTTAACCCCAAGAATTTTAAAGCAATTAATAGAAAGTTTATGGTCGATGTTAAGGATAACACCTCCAAAGTCAAATACTATATTGCGGATAGCCATATAAATTGTTTTTAGCTTTCTAACTCTGCCGCTCTAATCTCCTCTGATATTCGTTCAACGCTTCTAAATACTCTAATGAAATTCCCACCCCATATCTTCTCAATGTCATGCTTTGAATAACCACGACGAAGCAATTCGATAGTAATATTTTTCATTTGTGAAACATCCCTGCAATCATCTAGTTGTCCGCCTCCGTCAAAATCAGAGCCTATCCCGACATGGTCTATGCCTATCAAACGAACAATGTAATCTAAATGGTCAACAAGGTCGGAAACTGTTGCCAGCTCTCTTGGGTATTTTTCATTTAAACTAGACCATTCCTGTCTCATCAAATGAAGTTGTTCATCCGACAAATTCTCATAATTATTGTACCTTCTTTTTAATTCAGCAACTGCAGAATCTCTTTGTGGATTTGGTGTCCCCGTTTTTACATAAACAGTAAGAAGGCAAAGTTGAATTACACCTCCATTTTCGGCAAGTGCAACTAACATGTCATCATCTAGGTTTCTGTCGATATCGCACAATGCTCTTGCATTTGAATGTGAAGCTATTATAGGAGCTTTTGTGATTTTTAAAACATCATAGAATGATTTATCCGACATATGAGAAACATCTATCAACATTCCAAGTCTGTTGAGTTCTCTAATAATTTCTTTTCCATATTCAGACAATCCTCCGTGTAGTTCTCCATTACTATCGCTTGAAGAATCACACATGTGATTGTTGTGAGAATGGCATAATCCCAAATATCTTGCGCCAAGATTATAAAACTCTTTTAATAACTCAATGTCGTAGCCAATCGGATAGCCGTTTTCTATTCCAATATAAACTATGCTTTTGCCTTCATTTTTTAGTCTGTATGCATCATCAGGAGAGAGAGCAATGCCTGCTTGATCTGCATTTTTTTCAACAGCTTCGTGAATTTGAGAAAAAATACTGAATGCCCTCCTTTTGGCAATTTCAAATCCTTCCGGTGTGCTTTCTCCTTGACCGATAAATACTGCGAAAAAGGCAGCATCTAAACCGCCCTCTTTCATTCTAGGAAAATCAAGCCTTCCATGTTCATTGCGCTGCCCAATGTCAAATCCTTCTCTTGAAAACATCAGTGGAGTATCAACATGGCTGTCGATTGTCAAAATGGATTTGTGGATTTCCTCTGCTTCCTTCTTTAATCTCTCTTCATTATTTGCACAAGATAATAAAACTATTATCAAACCCGCAGATAGAAATATTCTAAAAAATAAACCGTAAAACTTTAACATAACTAAGTAATAATAACAATAAATAATTTTTAGTGAGCCTTTTTTTGTCATTTATGGAGCATATATATGTTAAAATCTCTTAATGCTCTCATAATGAAAGAAATATGACAAGAAAAACTGTGTATAAAAATACTCAATTATGTATTAGTTGCTAATAGTTTAACTTTTTTTGGTTAAAGAAATTCTTTCTAAAATCAATTGAAACGACCGTATTTAGTAATGAAGAAATCTCTTTCATTATACTCATAGTCGTTTATGATGCGAATCTGAGGAATTTCTTCCCTTAATTTGCGCAGAATTTTTTTATCTAATGACGAAACGATAAGAACCTGCAATGATTCACATTGAACAACTTTCTCAATATCAGTTCCATAATACCTCGAAATATCAAGAACCTCAATTGATTTCATACCTGCAAGGAAATCAAGATTAGACAGATTTGCATCACTTAGGTCTAAATACTTAAGATTAGGAAGTTGTTGTAATACTTCTAGATTTGCAACCTTTCCTCTTGACAAAGTCAATGCTTCAATTTTCTTGAGTGCTTTAATACTTTCTAAATTTAAATTGCCAAATCCGGATAGGTGTAATGAACGAAGATTTTTTAATGATTCTAAGCCTTGCAATGAAGCAATCGGGTTGTCCTGAAGATGCAGCTCTTCGATTCCGGGTGCACTTTTAATCTGATTCAAAGATGAAATATTATTGTTTGATGCATCCAGAGATTTTATTCCACCAAATACATTGATGCCGGCAAGGTTGTTAAGTTTATTTTTTGAAACATCCAGCACTTTTAAATTATCCAATATTTTGCTGTCTATAGGAGTTCCGGCAGCAACACGTCTTCTGCTTATCTGTATTACAGGATCTGAGAAATATGTTAGTGAACTTAAATATGTATTACTCAAATATACTTTTTCAAGATTTGGCGCATTTGATATTACCATAGAAATATTGTTGGTTGAAAGCAAATTGCTGTTGTTCGACAAATCTAACTCAACCAAATTTTTACATCCTGGAAGTGTAGCAAAATCAGCATTCTGCATCGATGATAAATGCAAAACTTTTAGTTTCTTCAGATTAGAAATAGGCGAAAGATCTTCAACATTTGTATATGAAATTGAAAGTATTTCAACTTCTTTCAACTCCTTTAGGAATTCAATATTTTTAGATTTATTGTTACTTATGTTGACTTTTTTAAGGTCTTTATATTCAGAAAGTTTTGAAAAATCTTCAATGTTGTTCCTTGAAAGGTCTATAGACTTAAGCTCGGCAAATTCTGGCAGGTTTTCAATTGATTTTAGCTTAATGTTGATAAGCTTTACTTCATTAAGCTTCGAATAACCGGCCAACTTTGCTAGGTCGAATGATCCAAATCCGTGCTGGTTTCTTAATGTAAGCGACTTTAATTCGCTAAACTCCGACAATAGAGAAATATCAATTTCATCTTTATTGCTTATTACAAATTTTGTAAGTGTGCCGTCTGCATACATATTTTTAATAGACCTTATAGTTTGTCCAATAGAAAAACTGTAAGACCTCCAGCTTCTGCTTTCTTGTTTTTGCAACAAAGCGTACGTTTTATCATAGATTATATCCGAAGTAGTTGATGGAACCCAATAATTGAAAGCATCAAATTCATTCTCAGGCTTGTGAAAGGTTTCGTCATTATTGGTAGTTTCCAAATATTTAAGCAAGTATGGAATACCAGAATGATTTAGGCCTGAAAGGTATTCAATATCTGGATTTTTACTGTTTGAAAGATTATAACGGGTAATAATTTTATCCCAGTTAAATAAACTTATTAATACAATTACGCCAATTACTACAAAGCTGTTAAATCTATAAAGGAAATAAATGTTTTTTGATTTTTGAATCTTGATTAATGCAGATATCAATCCAACGATAACAAGAAACAGCAATACAAATATGGTTATTCGGCGATATGTAAGTGCGTAGTTTGAGATATATAAAATATTTTTGTAAGCACAGGAAATTGATATAATAATGTTTTGCAGTATCCAGGCATAAGCAAGGATTTTGAGGGTTTTATTACCTTGAATAAAATTAAGCTTACCCCTGAATACAAAAAGAATTAAAAGTATTGCAAGAACGCATGAGAAAATCAGGTTATAAATACCTTGGTGTAAATAGCCTGCAAATGTAAACCCTTCAGGGAGTTTAACCCCCGACCATAGGTATGAAATGTCGAGAATATTGATAGTGAGAATCATTATGTTAAGAAGCAAAAACAACACTATTCCCGATTTAAACTCTACCTTTTCATCCATTGTAAACCATAAAAATCTGTTTGGCTTCGATTCAGTTGCTTCCTTATTAATATATTGAGGAGAAAGAGTTTCGTAGGCGTCAATTTTTGGAATGTATCTAACATAAATGAATCCATACATCATAAGAAATCCCCAATATGTAAACATTACCCATTGGAATGTAAGAAAATCGAGGTTGATAAATTTTGTAATATCTTTAAAAAGAGGATTGGCTTTTTGGTAAATAAAGAAAAACACTAAAACGACTATTACAACGAAAGTAGCCATTGTAAAAACTGCATTCCAGTTTATTGTAAGCTTTTTAGTTTTGTCTCTATTTGAATTTCTTTTAACAATATCAGAAATCATAAAACCAACAGAAGTAATGAATGAAAAAGTTGCATAATGTATCGCAGTGCCGCTTGATGCATTATGACTGGCTGTAACTCCGGCCAGATATGAAGCTGCAAGACACCATGCCGTAATCGATAGAATTGTTGCATTGTAGAAGATTGCAAAACCTCCAAGAATTGTTAGAGATGCAGCAAAAAGCCAGTTTCTGTTTATCACTATGTGAGGTTTGGAAATCCCGGCAAACAAACATAGAGCAATTGAAAAAAGGAAATAATTTATACCGGCACTTTCTTTATAAAGCAGAAATGTAAACAATATAGTGCTTACAATCAGAATTAAATCGTTCTTTTTCATAATAATGGATTTAGTTTATGATTGGCTAAGTGGATATTTAATTTTAAAGTAAGTAAATTTAGATTTTTTGAAATTCTCTTGTATAATTGTGATTTGATGTTGAATGACTTGGTAATATTGCGATTATTAATATCAGATTTAACGATGTAAATTAGAATAAATTATAAAAGAATAAAGTTAATGAAGATTTTCAATGGCTAAGTTCTAATATTAACAGCATTATCTTTAAATTGCAAAAACAGCTCATATGCGTATGGCGTAGCAAGAATTGCGTAGAACCATTGTTTAATGGTTGACTTCGTTCCATATAGTTTATCTTTAT
>Ga0208244_100858_pt1 | contig 22311 bp, 23 predicted proteins | sample SubbioCR12Aug_5A_FD_184828 | JGI IMG/M metagenome (GOLD analysis project Ga0208244, IMG submission 184828) | Serpentinite rock and fluid subsurface biosphere microbial communities from McLaughlin Reserve, California, USA - CR12Aug_5A (SPAdes) | ecosystem: Environmental > Terrestrial > Deep... | reverse complement strand
GAATAAACGTTATATTTGTTTTACTAAAATTCCCGTCGGATTAATCCGACGGATAATAAAAAAGCAAAAAAAATCCCCGGGCTTCAGCCCCATTAATCAATCAATTCAAAAACAACTTAATGACCCTTCGATACGACCCTTTCGGGTCTACTCAGGGCAAGCCACCTAATGACAGCATAGCCTAATGACCATCCGATAATACCCTTACTCAGAGCAAGCAACTTATTAATTCTTTGCGGCCTTGGCGACTCCGTGTTGAAAAAAGGCAAGTAGGGGAGACGCAGAGAAATATCCACCATTCCTCCACTTCCTACTTCCCAAGCCGATTTTCCACCTTCCCGGGACTATTCTCTAAGTTCTGCGAGCAATTCTCTAACTACCGCAAACGATATTCTAACTTTCGTCAGCGATTCTCCAGCTTCGCCGGACGATTCTCTAACTTCCTCGCACGCTTCTCTAAGTTCCGCAAGCAATTTTCTAACTTACTTTCTCTAATTTTCCCAATTATTACCCGGATTTTTAAAACAAAAACGCCGTTTTCCAATCTCCTGACTGAAAAACGGCATTTAAAACCTTCAAAACCTTACTTGCTTACACGAATTTCTTCCTTAAAAAACCAAATTAACAACCTCCCGGAAGAAAAAATATAATAGAAATCTTATTTCTTCCCATTCCCATAAGCCCGTTTCAGAAGCGTAGCCGGATGAATCACCTCCAGATTTACACCAAACCGCTCTGCACCGTACTGAATCTGTCCCATACAACCGGGATTACCTGTAACAACAATATTTGCTTTCGTGTTTCTGATATTTTCCATCTTCCGCTCAAGAAACTTCATAGAATCGTCATAGCGGACAACGTTATAAATCCCTGCACTACCGCAGCACCACATCGATTCCTCAAGCGTTTTTACCTCAAGTCCGGGTATAGAAGCAATTATCTCTCTCGGCTGTTTTATTATCTTCTGGGTATGACAAAGATGACAAGCATCATGATAAGTAACAGTTTCATTAATAGGAATAAACTCCTTATTAATCCCTATTATAGCAAGAAACTCAGTCAACTCCTTCACCTTACCCGAAAACTTAGCCGCCCGTTCCGAATATTCCGGGTGGTCGTGAAAGATATGTGCATATTCCTTCATATATGCGGCACACCCTGCAGAGTTAGAAACAATGTAGTCGTACTCATACTTCTCAAACGTATTGATAGTCTCTTTTGCAAGTTCTTCGGCTCTATCCATTTCACCGTAATGAGCAAGCAGCGAGCCGCAGCACTCCTGTCCTTTGGGACAAATAACCTCGCAATTGTTTTTCAATAGTACGTCAACCGTGTCAAAGTTAATATCTGCAAAAGCTACATTCATTATACAGCCGGTAGGCACAATTACTTTATACTTAATGTCTCCTTCCGGTTTGGTGTATTCCGGTATATGTTCATCACTGAATTTTTTAGAGATGCGTGGTGTCATTTTATTCATCGCCACCAAAAACTTCAACGGTTTTACAAGAGCTAAAACCATATTTATCGCTTTTTCAATCCCGAAGTTCTGATAGAAATAGAGCAACCTGCCTACAATCTTAATATTCCTGCTTGATGCTACAATATAGTTCAATGCAAATCTCTGGATAACTCTTTTCCCGAAAGAACCTTTCCCTGTTTTTGTGATCAAGTCGCGTGCAGCTTCCACCATCGAGCCGTATTTTACACCGGCGGGACAAGCAGTCTCACATGCCTGGCAATCGAGGCAGAAATCCATTTCATCTATGAACTTATCTGTAATATCCAGCTTCCCCTCGGCAAGCGATTTTATAAGTCTTATCCTTCCGCGTGGAGATGAGCGTTCAAGAAGTGTTACGTTATATGTAGGACAGGTAGCAAGGCACATTCCGCAGTGCATACACTGCTGCAGTACGTCCTCTCCCGGTAATACATTTAAAAGTACATCGTAAGAATCTTTATTCTTCATATCTATTTATAAAATTTTCTATCGGAGATCAATACATTTTCATTCAAAGAAAAATATTCCTCTCCGGTAAGTTTTAATCCTTCATAATCAAATTTGCGGACTATCATCTCTTTGTTAATTTCATAACAGTGGTTATTAAAGTACACAGTCAACAGATTGTTTTTATAGTAAGAAGTTGAGATAACATCACCAAAGTCAACGTTTATGTCAATACTTATTCTTTCTGCTTTAACAATTTCGTCTGCATCATTCATATAAATACGGAATAACGAACTGCTAATATCATTTCCCATAATAAAGTTTCGATAGTCATCAAAAATTTTTTCTTCTTTCAACATAAGGAGTTGATATTCCCACTCCGGTATATTGTTTACCAATTGCGGATAGAGAAGAAGGTAATCCGTACATGTTTTTGACACCTGCGGGGGAATGAATTTTAATCCGTCCGGAATATCCGAGCTGTAAAAAATATAAGTTGCTTCTTCCGGTTTGATTTCACTTATCAGAAGCAAAGAATCAATCAGCTTCTCCGGTTGAAAACACACTTGCTGGGAATAAAAATTACAGTTGAATACTATAATTATTAATGCCACAAATTTCAACATTAATGGAAGTCCTTTATTTCTTCACGTGTGCGGGGAAGTTTCCCTTCACACTTCGGAGAAAGTGTAAGTATTTTACCGGGATTTAAGATATTATTAGGGTCTATTACCGATTTTATATCTTTCATGAATTTTATTCCTTCACTTCCGGCAACTTTTTCAAGAAAACTCTTCTTCGATAGTCCTGTTCCGTGCTCTCCGGTGATAGTCCCGCCCAACCGGATAGCCTCATCGAATATCAAATCGAATGCTTTGTGTGCGCGGTTTATCTCATCCTTATCACGCTCATCTGTTAAGCATGTAGGATGCAGATTACCGTCGCCAAGATGCCCGAAATTCCCGAATGTAACATTAAACTTTTTCCCTACCTCCTGAATAAATTCAACCATACGCGGAAGTTCGCTTCTCGGAACGGTAACATCCTCTAAAATTGTTGTCGGTTTTTTTCTTGCCAATGCACTGAACGCACTTCTTCTTGCTGTTTTCAGTTCAAGCGATTCACTTTCAGTTGATGCAGTTTTTATAAAGCTTGATTTATTCTTTCTTAAAATCTCAAGAACAGCATTCGCTTCGTCATCAACTGCAGAGCCTTTGCCGTCAACTTCAATTAACAAAACCGCTTCTGCATCCCTCGGCAACCCGATATTAACATAATCCTCAATACAATTAATTGTAGTCTTATCTAAGAATTCCATCATGCACGGAACTACGTGAGCTGCAATAATATCCGAAATTGCTTGTCCTGCATTTACAAGTTTATCAAAATATGCAAGGAGAGTGAAGTTCTTTGTCGGTTTAGGTATTAAACGAATTAGAATTTTTGTAATGATTCCAAGAGTTCCTTCACTACCGACAATTATATCCCGCGAATTATACCCTGCAACGTCTTTCATATTCTTACCGCCGGTCTTTAACAGTTCACCATTTGGCATAATCATTTCAAGACCGAGCACATAATTCTTAGTAACGCCGTATTTTAAGCCGCGTAATCCACCTGCATTTTCAGCAACGTTACCGCCGAGTGTACAAACGTTCATACTTCCGGGGTCAGGCGGGTAAAATAATCCGAGTCCTTCCACTTCCTTTTGAAACTGCCCCGTTATCACACCGGGTTGAATCATTGCGGTTAGATTTGTTTTATCAATCTCCAGAATTTTATTCCACTTTGTTAAAACAATAACAACCGAGTTTTCAACCGGTACAGAGCCGCCGCTTAATCCCGTTCCTGCTCCCCTTGGAACAACGGCAAATTTTTCTTGATTCGCAAGTTTTAGTATTTGAGATATTTGCTCTTCATTCTCCGGGAAAAGTACCGCTTCAGGTAATTGATTAAGCATTGGCGTGCCATCAAAAGCGTAACATATTTTATCTTCCTGAGAATCAAGAAAGTTGTTACCCCCGACTATCTCTTTCAGTTTATTAAGTACATTTTTTTCCATCTTAAGTCTTTCCGGTTTAGTGTTATTAATTCATCCGGTATTAAACAAACCTCTGCAAAATTTGGAGGATGATAAATCCTGCGGCAATTGCAAGCAATATAACGTAAAACAGTTTTTTTAATGATTCAGAAGTAATAACAAGCGTAGATTTAATTCCACGCCAGCCACAATTTTTACATCTGTATACTTTTAGGATACCGGCTAGTTTTAATAACTTCTCACTGAAATTTCTTGCCCGCGATCTGTGTAAAGTATTACTCGCCTTACATGAAGGACATTTAGAATAAGTAGGATCTAATCGAAATAGAATATAGCCCATATTATTTATTAAGCATTTTGTTATAGTTAGAAATATTTGAAATTAAATTAAGCGCCCCTTTGAATTGAATATCATCTCTTAAAATTTCTTTTACGATTCCTTCTCTTCCGAAGAAGCGTGATGCAAGCTCAACCCTTATTTGAAGAAGTATCTCATCCTTTTCAAGTTCAATCTCATTTTTTGTAAGAAGATTGATATCTTCTTTCAATTTGTTCAATTCCGATTTCAGTTTAACAAGATTATTTTTCTTTTCAACAGCCGAGACTAATTCATCAATTTTAACACTTATTTCGGAACGATACTCATATTTCTCATCTTTAAGGAATTCCGAAAATTCATTAAAAAGTATTTCATTCTTCAAAGATTGATAGTTAACGTCCGCATTATTTTCATAATACTTTGTGGCAAATTTGAATATCAACCCTTTTGCAAGTAGGTCTCTCGTCATTCCAGATACAGTTTTTTCAGTTATAACGGAATCGGGTTTAATTCCTCCGCTGCCATAAACAATTCTCTTATTATCGGTGTTAAATGTAGAAGTTATTAAAGTATCATATCTCGGAATAACCGGATTTTTTTTCGAATAATCAACCTTTTGAATACATCTTCCGCTTGGCGTGTAATACTTTGAAGTTGTTATTTTCAAAGAAGTATTATAAGAGAGAGGTAAAATAGTTTGAACAAGTCCTTTCCCGAAAGTAGGAACTCCGATAATTAATCCTCTATCATGATCTTGAATTGCCCCGGCAACAATTTCGGAAGCAGAAGCACTTCCTTCATTTACAAGAACGATTAAAGGAATATCTTTTAATAACGGTTCCTGCGACGAAAAAAATTGTTTTAAACTAGAACTATCTCTTCCTTTTGTAGATACAACCAATTGTCCACGTTCAAGAAATTTACTTGAGACATCAACTGCGGCATCAAGTAAGCCGCCGGGATTCCCTCTTAGATCAAGAACCACAGATTTAATTTCTTTCTGTTTGTTTAATTCAAGTATAGATTTTTTTAGTTCATCCCCGGCTGTTCTGCTAAATCCTATAAGTTTGAGATAAACATTATTACTTTCTTCAGGGACAAAGCCAGCGAATGCAACATTTTTAATCGTTACCTCTTCACGCAAGACATTGAATAGGAGAGTATCCTTTTCATTATTCCGGAGAAGTTTCAGCATAACCATTGTCCCCGGCTCACCTTTAACGTATGAAGAAATATCTTCAAAATTTTCCGGGCTTATTTTAACGCTATCAACCTGTATTATAACATCACCGATTCTTATTCCCTGTCGCTGTGCGGAATAGCCGTCCATTATCTCGATAATTGTTACTTTTGCATCTCTTACTCCGATAGTTACACCGATACCTCCGTATTTACCGTTGGTAAGTAATTCGATATCATCCTGTCTTTTCTCATCAATAAAAACAGTATAAGGATCAAGCGAACTAAGCATCCCTCTTATGCCTGCCCGTAAGAACTGTTCCGGGTTAATCTCGTCAACGTAATTAAAACTTATTTCTTTATATACTTTCGTGAAGATGTCGATATTCTTTGCTATTTCAAAATAGATGTCCGACTTATTTATTAAAAAGCCGGATGTAAAGACAACAGAAATAGTAACTAATATTATCAACAATTTTCTTTTATTCATTCTTTTTATTATCCTTTTTCAATTCTTTTAATTTCTTCAATTATGATTTTGTGGATCATCTCAATCGAGAGAGTTCCGTTTATAAGTTTATATCTTGATTCGTTTTCTGTTAAAAAAAGGTATCCTTCCCTTACTCTTCTAAAAAAGTCTGCTTTAGTTGATTCGATTCTATCTAATTCAATCAATGAGTTTGCAGATTTCCTTTTCTCCGCTTCTTCAACCGTAATATCAAGAAAAAACGTAACATCGGGGAGAACAGTTCCAAGTGCAAATCTATTAATCGCTTTCACAGAATCAAGTGGAATTCCTCTTCCGAAGCCCTGATATGCTGTTGTTGAATCGTGAAACCTATCTGATATTACGTAATAATCTTTTTCGATATAAGGTTTGATTACCTGTCTGACCAACTGTGCCCTTGAGGCTGAGAAGAGCAGTATTTCAGTTTCGATTGACATTTCCGAATTCTTTTTATCAAGCAAAATATCTCTAATTTTTTCAGAAATAATTGTGCCCCCGGGTTCCCGGATAATAACTACTTTTTTATCTTTCTTTTCCAGGTATTCTTTTAACAACCTTACCTGTGTTGATTTTCCGCAGAAGTCGATTCCTTCAAATGTTATAAACATACTTAAAACTTTTTTATAATATACTTTAATCGTTCCGGTTTCACATATATCAACACTGTGTTTTCCGGTACGCTTATTTTAGGTGCGATACTACCTAGAGTATCCAAAACAACCTCACTATATTTAACGGTTGCATAAATGTTTTCCGGTTTTACTTTCCCGAGAACATTTATTCCTCCACGTAATCCGAGAGTAACTCTATCCGGCATAAGTAAAACACTTCTATCATAAGGAACATTCACAATCTCGACAGAGATGTCGCTAATTTCTTTCTCAACAATTTTCTGAACATCAACAACAAACTGGACCTGGTCAGGAGAATATTCAACACCGGGCTGCTTCAGAATATCTAATGAATAAGATTTCTGGTGATCCAGTTTCCCGGTAGTAAATGTCCCGGTTGATACTGAATCAATACCATCCAAAATTCTTTTTGCACCGGTAATCGTAATAGAATCCGGCAGGAGCAGCATATCGGAAGCTAAACCAAATCCCTCTTTGAACTTCAAAGAGATATCAGGCTTTACAGGAACTTTTTTGGTAGTCACTTTATCGATGTAAACGTTCAAATTACCGGGATAAACATCAATAACCTGTATATCGGATGCTATCCATGCGTTATCTGTTAATGAATTTATAAGCCGGAAATTCACCTTACCTATATCTTTTATGCCCGAGATGGAATACACCAAATCGCCCGATAAATGTAAACCGAGTAATTTCCACCCTTTTGCTTTCAGTTTTAATGAAATATCTTCGGGTAATTCAGACCCAACTGCATATCCGGCAGGCAGGTTTGTGATTTTTATCGGGAGTCTTAAATTTGTATAATAATCGTTAGAAAGAGTAATCGACACCCAAATAATAATAGAAAACAATACCGAAAGTATGACAATGTGTAAGTTCTTTTTCATTATGCAAATATAAGATTTGGCAGCAAGAATTCATTGAGATTAATGGAAAAACGGCAATATTTTTTAAGGTAAAAGGGAATGAATCACATTTTACAACAAAAAAAAACAGTTACTTAATTTGCTTCAAGTTGAACTTTCGGCAGCTTTCTTTATCAATTTTTCCGAGAGTCCTTTCCCTAAATATAAATCTATAAAATAGTGAAGAACATATAAAATTGGTGTTAGAAAGACTGCAACAATGAATTTATATATATAATTTACAAGTCCGATAGCCAGAACTAGTTTGAACTCCCATCCTGCTCCTACATAAAAAGCAATAAAAAGTACTACAAAACTGTCGATAAACTGAGAAACAATAGTTGAACCTGTTGCTCTTGCCCAGATTTTTGATTTTCCGGTGTAACGCCTTATAAAATGAAAGACAATCACATCTACTAATTGCCCGATTAGAAAAGCCACAAGGGAGCCGATTATGATCCATAGCCCCTGCCCGAAAATTGCATTAAAAGCAAGATCCATATTAACTGTTTCCGAACCGATTTCTCTTTCAATCCAGAAGTCTGAAGGAGTTAATTCCATTGAAAAATAAACCATAAAGTATGCATAACCTATTAAACCGGCTGCAGTGAAAGATAAAAAGCGTACTCCTTTTCTTCCGAAATATTCATTAATAATATCTGTCATTATAAAGACAACAGGCCATAATAGTACTCCCGCGGTCAGATTAAATGAAAGATTTTCGAATCCAAAGAATTTGAAATTAACCGGATTTAAGCCAAGTGTGCTTTCGAGAGAGAAGATTTTTACCCCTATGAATTCTGCTAATATGGCATTCGCAATAAAGAAAGCGCCAAGAATATAAAATAGGATTGAAGACTTGTCCTGCATTTGTTTCTTAATAGTTTATTTCATTGTTTAAAGAAATCCGGGTAGGGGATTAATTCAAAAGATGCAGTTTTATTATAAGAATTCTTTAATAAAATTCTCGAGTTCATCCATCATCTTTTCATCAAGGGTAAAAGTAACATAATCCGCAAAATTATTTAGGACGACTACCGAGTTAATACTGGTATCTTTTTCTTCAAGATCGGCTATTTGTTTGGATACATTCCGATTTAAAATGCGTATATCTTCGTAAATGTTAACAAGGTTATTCATTTCCCAATCGGGATGATCTCCTCGCTTCCATTTAATATATTGAGCAAGCAAATAGATAGAAAAAGCCCGAACCTGAGTTTCCTCAAGTGTAGCAAAAGGAAGATGAAAATGGAGCATCGGTTTCAATCTCCCCATTACCGGACAACCTGAAGATACCATTATCAATCCTAGTAAACTACTTACACCTGACTGTAAACTGGTATATTTACTATAGTTTCGGTTAGGAGTTTCAACATAAATATTGACATTTTCATAAGAGTTGTGGTTTGCAAAATTGATTATTATATCCACAAGATTAACTGCAAGAGGACAAAAATCAAGAAGTGTTTCATCAAGCGGACAGTGGGGACATTTGAAGTTTTGAAGTTTTGTCCAATCCGGATATTTTACCTCAGTTTTTCTGATAACCACTAAAGAATCCTTTTCCATTACAATTTTGAAAAAAATTTCTTTACCGTTATCAAACTTAAAGAGGTAAGAAAATGTAATTTCTTGTTCGATGTTCATTTAGTTCATAATTATTTTCTATTACATCCTTAATTTATTAAAAAAAAATGAAAACCAAATGCCGATTGGGTCAAAGTCAAAAAAATATTCGGCTTTCGAGATACTATTCTTTTACTATCAGATATTAGTAGGAATCTATCCTAATCTTGGTCACCCCACCGGAAATCCTAAATATCACTTTTTTAATTGATTCAGAGAAATTTTCGGTCCGGTAGATATTTTTCTCAACCTTAGAAAAACCGGAAAATCTTTTCGAGGATAAAGCAAGATCAGAGTATATTTCTGCCCCTAAGGAATCCGGGTACAATATTTTTATTGAAGAAGCGCCTGCATCGATATCAACAAAAAGTGTATCTGAGTTAGGAGTGCCAATTTTTAAATCCAATTTGGCAGCTCCGACGTCTACATCCAGATTTTTTATTTTCAAACCTGAAAAGTCAAGATTTCCTTCCGCAGCACCGAGGTCAATTTTCAAATTATATAAAGGATTCTCATTTAATTCTAAAAAGAATTCCCCTGCCACACTTTCTCTATCTAATTGAAAGTTTATATCTTCCGATTTTATAACCACCTTTACATAATCCGGTTCATGTATTACGTCATAAGAAACCGATTCATCAAGGTTATATCCTCTTAGCAAAAAAAGTTTTTCAGAACCTGGCTGAATATTAAATGAAGCGGCACCACCTTTTAAATGCAGATTCACATTTTTAAAATCTTGTTCATAAGGGTAGCTTAGAGAATCCGACATTACAGTGTAGTTTATATGTCTTTTCTTAACGCAGCCCCATGGACGAATTAGTAGATTGAAAACAATCAATCCAAGCAATAATGCGGAAATTGCAGTCAGAATGGTTCGGGGAAGTTCCTGCTTCAAGAAGACGGTTAGTCCGAATAAGATCAATATTACTGGCCAATAGACGTAAATATCACCAAGATTTATTTGAAGATCAAATACATTGGCAATAAAAAAGAGAACACCGAGTGTTACTAAGAGCAATCCCCAAAAAAGGTTACTTTTTTTCATTGTGACAATTCTCCTTTTTTTATAGAATTAATAACAAGCCAGGCTCCTACAACAATTAGTGCCAAAGGGACTATTTCACTGAACCTCCAATCGGCAATATTTTTCAGTAGAAATAAAACACCGATTGCTATTAAAAATCCTCCGAAATACTTTTCCCTATTACTTTTCCCTTTTTTTTCTTCCGGTACGTTTATTCCTTTATATTTCTCCTGTATCTCTTCGGGAAGTAAAACTTCTTGCGGCATTACAATCAGACATGCAATATAAATCACTAATCCCACACCATGCAGGATAGTGAGAAGTACAAAGGAGATTCTGACAATAACAGGATCAACTTCAAGATATTCTGCGATTCCACCGGCAACACCGGCTATCATTTTATCGCGTACTGAGCGGGTTAATCTTCTTTTCATGTTACACCTTATAATTAAATTCTCACGTGCAAATATATTGTTTTCTCCTTTATTTATATTCACTTTTAAGAATACGGTATAATAAGTTTAAGAGCGGTATAACTTTAATTCAAATGGGGAGTCAATGTTAATTAGAATTCATCAATTAATCATACTTGTATTCAGGTAATTGATAAATCAGTGATAAATCATTTGTTTGCTTTTGTAGTTAAATCTGAGAGTTAATAAAGAGGCTGATGTAATCAAACAAAGAAGAAATCCAAGCCAGATACCTATTACACCCCCATTGAAATAAAATGCGAATATATATCCGGAAGGTAGCCCGATTATCCAATATGAAGTGAATGTAAGTAAAGTCGGTATTTTTACATCTGTTATTCCTCTTAAAATACCTATACCGGTTGCTTGCGTACCATCAAAAACCTGGAAGAGGGCAGTAATTATTAACAGAGTTGAAGCAATTCCTATTACTTCCTGATTTTCAATATAAAGAGAAGGGAGTATTTTATTTCCCAAAATGAAAATCAGACCGAAAGCAAGCATCATTGAAGCCGATAAAAGCAATGCTGCAAATCCGGCTTTTCTAGTCTCTTTGATATTTTGTTCTCCCACAAAACCCCCAACTCTGATTGCGGCTGCAGATGATATCCCGAGAATTACCATGTAAGAGATTGATGATAAACTTAATGCTATTTGATGTGCCGCCAGTTCGGTTGTCCCGATCCATCCAACCATAATCGATGCGAAAGCAAAAGCTCCCACTTCAAAGAAGTATTGAAAACCGCCTGGAATTCCAAGTTTCAATATTTTTACCGCAATTTTTTTCTCGATCTTGAGGGGCAGTATTTTTAGTCGGTAGTTTGTAAATAAATTTGAGTTTGAGACATAAAAGATTATCGAGAGCATCATAAATGTTCTTGAAATTAAAGTCGCAAAACCTGCACCATTCAATCCTAACGCCGGTAGTCCAAGATTTCCGAAAATTAGAATCCAATTAGAAAAAGCGTTAATAAAATTTGCCGCAATTGTGATAATCATTGCAGGTTTCATTATCGACAGCCCTTCAATAAATTGTTTGTACGTCTGGAATACCATTATAGGGATAATTGAAACGCTAAGAATTTCGAGATATGGTTTCGCTAATTTTTCTACTTCCGGCGGTTGGTTTAAGAATTGAATCAAATTTGATGCAAAGAAACTGAAAAGGAATAGCACAATACTAAGAACAAAATTGATATAGAACGACTGTTGAAATATTTTATCGCAATAAGAATAATTTTTACCACCAATTGCAATTGCAACAAGAGGAGATATTACATAAGAAACCCCGATTCCAATTATTAATATTAATATGAATATCCCGTTAGCAATAGATGAGGCAGCTAAAGAATCTGCTCCCACTCTTCCGACCATAGCACTGTCAACAACACCCATGAAAATGATTCCCAGTTGACCGATCATTACCGGGTAAGCTAACTTTAATGTTTCTTTTAAATGGTTTTTGTATGTATGAAACAAAATAATTTGCTATTTAGTAATGATGTTAGTGTAGAACCTCTCATCTCCTTTTGCTTTTTAGAAATGAGATGAATTTATCAAAGATTTCAATTTCATTTTCTGCAAGTTTGTTACTAATAGAATCAAGGATTACATTCAACCATCTTGTATTTAACTCTTTCAATGCTCTGTTTATTTCAGAATCATATTTATCCGGGTTACTTAAAAGAATACCACCCAATCTAATTGCGGCTTTAATGTTTAGTAATGGATCAATATTTTTCATATTGCTAATTTTTATGAGATAGTTGAGCGAGTCCTCATTCTTTGCGCTTAACTCTATAGCAATTATTCCTGCCTGTTCCATTAATTGATCACAGTTGTAATTTTTTAGTGGCTTATCTGTGGCAATTTTTAAAAGGCTTTCAATAGTCTGGTTTAATTCCCATCTATATTTAGCTGCTTTTTCAATATTCTTAATAATTGAATTAGTTACAGAAAGAGTTATAAATGATTTGGCTTTTGTAATTGATTCCGGATTATATGTAATATCCTTCGAAATTTTTATTAAGTCGGAATATCTACCTTCATCGATAAGCTCATCAATTGAGTCATGAATTTTATTAATACGCCGGGATATTTCCTGTTCTTCAGCGTACTTTGCCAGATCATCTTTATATTTATTTCGAACTTTTTCGTAAATCTCGGCTACTTTTTTATCATTAGTCTCAATTTTGAACCCATTTAGTGCGAGGGTCTCAATAATCATAAAATAATAGCTTTGTGAAGTGACGATAATGGTATAATATATAATGTCTGATTTAGGTTCAAACTCCGGTTCAAGCACCTCAATATTACGGATGATATACTTGAATCTTTCGATTAAATACTCTAATCTTTCTCTCTGAGCACTAATTATTTTGAGTCTTATAACCTTTTTTGCAGAGGATTCCATCCAATAAGTACCTTTTCAAATTTTAAAAGGCAAGTTATCTAAAAAAAACAAGAATTGTCAAGCATTTATTTGATATTATTAAATTTTTCTGAGGGGAATTACCGAATAAAACAAGATATTTCGTGAAAAATTATTTAATTGAACTTCTTATTAAATTGTTTAGCATGGAAGTGTTTCTTAAATTTTGACGTTAAATATTCAAAAATCTAAATACGGTCCACACCGATGAAATTATCTGATTTATTAAATGAGAAAGTCATAATTCCCGAGTTGAAAGGGGCAACAAAGGACGAGGTGATAAATGAATTAATTAATCTCTTTAAAGATGACCAGCGTGTAAATAACCTTGATAAGGTTAGAACTGCAGTAATGGAAAGAGAAAAAATAATGTCAACAGGCGTTGGTAAAAATTTTGCTATTCCACATGGTAAAACCGATGCAATTGATGACATTTTATGTGCATTCGGAAAGTCGAATAAACCTATTGATTATCAATCGCTTGATTCTCAGCCGGTTTATCTCGTTTTTTTACTCGTTGGTAAAGAGAATCTTGTAAGTATGCACATAAAACTTCTTAGCCGTATTTCCCGTATGATGACTAAAGATAACTTCAGACAAAAATTAATAAATGCGAACACTGCCGAAGAAATAATTTCTATCTTCAGGGAAGAAGAAAGCTCATATTATGAACTTTGAGTTTTATAAAAAGAATGAAAATTCTCCGGGAAAATATATTAACTAAAAAAATCAACCTAAATGATCAAAGCAATAACCGGTACAAAGGATATATTACCTTCAGATATAAATAAATGGTTACACCTTGAAGAAGTTGTTAGAAAACTATTTACCTGTTATAACTACAAGGAAATCCGTACTCCAATTTTCGAAGACACATCATTGTTTGCAAGAGGTATAGGTGAAGAGACAGATATCGTCAGTAAAGAGATGTATACTTTTATAGATAGAGGAGGAACGAGTTTAACATTAAAACCGGAAATGACTGCTTCAGTTGTGCGTGCATTTATTGAACATTCACTTGGTGCTTCTCAACCTCTCAATAAGCTTTTCTATATCTCCCCGATGTTTAGACAGGAAAGACCCCAGGCAGGAAGATTTCGTCAGTTCCATCAGTTCGGGGCAGAAGCACTTGGCAGCCAATCTCCACTGCTTGATGCTGAAATGATACAACTCCCCTATTTTATATTTAAGGAACTCGGGTTGAAACATTTAAGCGTAAAAATAAACAGTTTGGGTGAAACTGAAATCCGCGATAAGTATAAAAAAGTTTTAAGAGACTATCTCTCAGATAAGATTGAGCGGTTATCGCCTGAAAGTAAAAAAAGGTTTGAGACTAACATCCTAAGAATTTTTGACAGTAAAGATGAGACTGACATCCAATTACTGAAAGAGGCTCCTAAACTGATTGATTATCTTGATGATAAAAGTAGAAGTAATTTTGAAACTGTAAAACAAGTTCTAAAAGATAGCGGCATCCCGTATGAAGTTGATACACAATTAGTTAGGGGGCTTGACTATTATACTCAAACAACCTTTGAAATAGTAAGCAGTAAAGTCGGCTCGCAGAGTGCTTTATGTGGCGGTGGAAGATACGATTTCTTAGTTGAAGAACTCGGCGGTAAATCTACTCCCGGAGTTGGATTTGCATCGGGAATAGAAAGAGTGCTTCTCGCTCTTGAGAATGAAGATGCTTTGTCATTGCCCGAAAGAAATGTAGATATTTACATCATTAGGATAGATGAGACTGCTTCGAAATATTTGCATAGAATAGCAAATGAATTAAGAAATCAAAACCTGGTAGTGGATTTTGATTATTTGTCAAGAAGCATGAAAGCTCAGATGCGTGAGGCGAATAAGTTTAATGCGAACTTCGTTCTTTTTCTTGGAGGAGAGGAATTGGAGAGGGGACTGTTTACTCTTAAAAATATGAAATCGGGCAAACAGGATATGATCGGGATAAATACAATTTTTGAAAATATAAAAGAATTTTTAGAGAAATTAAATGCCGCTAAAACAACCTAAATCAATTCCGAAGCTACCCAAAACACGGAAAAAGTCGATTGATGCATTAAAAAAATCTACCCCATTAAAGAAAAAAGGGGAAATAGAATACAATGTCTCTTTTGCTTTTAAGTTTGATAAACTTCAGAACAAACAGTTTTATATTGTTAAAATTGAAACTGTAAAAGAATTCAGTAATTTGAATTACGGAATAGCCGTTGATGTAAGAAAAAAGAAAGAAGTGATTGACATTAGTTTATTAGGACTTACTATGAAACACTCTTATCTTGTGATACCACAACCCGCATTCGTAGAGCTTATGTTTGAAGATTTGTACGGGCAGTTCCAGATAAACTTAATAAAACAGGACGGTAGTATCAATTCTGCCGAAGTGGATTTTAACGTGTTTAAAAAAGAAATAAAGATTTTGAAGGACATTGTTCCGGCTAAGAAAAACAACGGGAGATTTTGTTCTTTCTTTATAGATAACAGCAACCACAGTTTTGTTAAATAAGAGATTAAAATGATTCCTGAATTATTTAAAATAGGTCCATTTACTGTTTATAGTTACGGCTTAATGCTCGGTATTGCTTTCATTACAGCGAGCTATATATTGTCATTGGAGTATAAACGGAAAAAACTTACAGATAATTTTGCATCCGAGGTAACACTGATTGCTATAATTTTCGGAATAATCGGAAGTAAAATTTTTCATCTTTTTGAGAATTGGGACGAGTTTTTAGCCGACCCCGTTGGAATGGCTTTCAATCCGGGGGGATTGACATTTTATGGAGGCTTAATAACTGCTACACTTGCAATTTATATCTATTCAAAAAGAAAAAGTGTTCCGTTCTCATATATAGCAGATGGATCTGCACCTTCACTTGCGATTGCTTACGGAATAGGAAGAATCGGTTGTCATCTTTCCGGCGATGGGGACTATGGAATTCCGACAAATCTTCCATGGGGTACAAATTATGAAAACGGGATTGTAAAACCATCTTCATTGTTTAGGGGTACCGAAATAGCTGATTCCTTTCCGAATGGGATAGTGCCGGATAATACGCCACTTCACCCCACACCAGTTTATGAATTTCTTGGTGCTCTTGTTATTTTTTATATTTTGTGGCGGTTTAGAAATAGAAACTGGGCTGATGGAAGATTGTTTTCGCTATATTTGATTTTATCCAGCTTTGCACGGTTTTTTGTCGAATTTATAAGGGTTAATCCGAGATATTTGTTAGGATTATCCGAAGCTCAAATAATTTCTATAATACTAGTTTTATTGGGAACAGTTTACACAATTTATTGTTTTAAAAATCCCGAACGCCCAAAGTTTGTTCCTGCTTTTACAAAAGTTCCCGAATCTGAAAAGAAAAAGAAAAAATGAACCTTATTATCGGTAGGAAGCCGGTTCTTGAGGCTATAAAAAGCGGAAAGCCTGTTGAAAAAATTTATATCCTTTATGGTCAACACGGTGATGTAGTTGATCAGATAAGAATAAATGCAAAGAAGAGAAAAATCAACGTTACCCAGTTAAGTAGTGAGCGTTTTTATTCGATAACTAAAGATAAAAATGCTCAGGGGATTGCTGCTATCGCTCCATCTTTTAAGTATTATGAACTTGAAGAATTGATGGATTCAATAATAGAAAAACAGGAACCTTTAATTCTAATCCTTGAGTCAATTCAAGATGTACATAACTTAGGAGCGTTACTGAGAACAGCAGATTGCGCGGGTGTTGACGGAGTAATTATTACGAGACATAATACAGCTCCAATTAATGAGGTTGCAATTAAGACTTCAGCAGGGGCAGTTAATCACCTGAAAATTTGCTTTGTGAACAACCTTGTAAATACTCTTGAGAATTTGAAGAAAAAAAAATTTTGGATAATCGGTTCATCACTGGAAGAAGCCCAAAATTATACAGAAGTTGATTATGATACTCCGCTCGCCCTTGTTGTTGGTAACGAAGAGAAGGGAATTCGTAAACTAACAGCAGAGAAATGTGATCTTCTTGTTAAGATACCGATGGCAGGAAAGATACAATCTTTGAATGTATCCGTCGCAACCGGCGTTCTTTTATTTGAAATATTGAGAAAACGAAAAGCAAAGTAGTTCCTTCTGTGAAATTTTGTGTTTTCGTGTTTTTGCGGCAGAGAGTTTCTTTTCGCCACTAAATCACCAAAGCACAAAAGAACACAAAAGGAAGGAAATAGTTTTTTATCAATAATTTGGAATTGGTATGCAAAAAAAACACTTTGAACCATTATCACCTGAATTAGAAGATTTGGGCAAGAAGATAGTTGATGCTGCATTTACAGTTCATAAGAACTTAGGTCCGGGGTTATTAGAAAAAGTTTATGAAGTTTGTTTTTGCTATGAACTTGAAAAAAGAGGTTTAGAAACTCGCAGACAAATTGACATTCCAATTGTATATGATAACCTAACTTTTTCGGAAGGATTAAGATTGGATGTTCTTGTTTCCGATGAGATTATTTGCGAACTGAAAGCAGTTGATGAGGTTAATCCAGTCTGGGAAGCACAGGTTCTAAGCCATTTAAAGTTGACTAAAAAGAGACTAGGTTTTTTAATAAATTTCAATGTAACTAATATCGGTCATGGAATAAGAAGATTTATTTTATAAAACTATTACTTAAGTGTTTTGGCCTAGAAAAAAATGTTTTTCCCACCAAAAATCACTGAAGTACAAACAAACACAAATGGGTATTGGAAACCTTGAGGAAAAACCAAGTTGTATTAACTTTATTTGGTGAAATTTTGTGTTTTCGTGTTTTTGTGGCAAAGAGCATTTTTTTTGCCACTAAATCACCAAGGCACAAAAGGAATTATAATTACATGTGATAATTTGAACTTAACTATTTACTAATGAAGAAATGGAGAAAATAATGAGTATTAAACCTATTATACCTGCAGTAAGAACAGAGAATATTACTTACGCAGTCAGAGATATTATTGTACTTGCAAATGAAGTTGCAAAAACGGGAAAAGAGATGCTTTATCTTAATATCGGCGATCCGAATATTTACGATTTTGCACCTCCTAAACATCTTGTTGAGGCTACATACAAAGCTATGCTTGAAAACAAGAATGGATACGCTCCATCATCGGGAATAAAAGAAGCTATTAAATCAATCGAAGGTGAAGCCAATAGAAAAGGGATTGATAATGTTCTTGATATTTTTGTTACAACCGGCGCAAGCGAAGCTATAGATATTGCTTTGACTGCTTTAGTTAATCAAGGTGAAAATGTATTGACCCCAACTCCGGGTTATCCACTTTATACTGCGATAGCAAGCAAATTAATGATGATGGAAAATCCTTATTATCTTGATGAAAGCAATAACTGGCAGCCGAATATTGAAGACATTAAAAGTAAAATTAACGATAAGACAAAAGCAATTATCTTAATTAATCCCAATAATCCTACCGGATCTCTTTATTCCGTAGATGTGTTGAATCAGATAATTGAATTAGCTTTAAAGCACAACCTTGTCATTTTTGCAGATGAAATCTATGATAAACTTCTTTTTGACGGAAAGAAACACACTTCTATTGCGGCATTAAATAAAGATGTTTCTTGTATTACGTTCGGCGGATTATCAAAAAACTATATGGTCCCTGGTTTTAGAATCGGCTGGGGAGTAGTAAGCGGAAGACAGGAAATTTTGAAAGACTATATCGAAGCTATGAACAAGATTTTACGCTCAAGACTTTCTGCCAACCATCCGGAACAATTTGGTGTAGCACCCTGCCTTGAAGGTGATCAATCACATCTTGTTGAAGCTAATGAAAAATTAACAAAACGCCGAAATATGACAGTTGATATGCTTAACGCCATACCCGGAATTTCTTGCGTTAAACCGGAAGGTGCATTTTATGCTTTCCCAAGATTACACATGAAACATTCCGATAATCATTTTGTTGCGGAGTTAATCAAAGAGACCGGCGTAGTTGTTGTTCCTGGAACAGGATTCGGACAGGTACCCGGCACACAGCACTTCAGATTGGTATTTTTACCGAATGAACAGATACTAGAAAAGGCTTATAATAACATAGGCGAGTTTTACCAAAAGTATCTTGACAAGTACGGTAATTAAAAATTAAATCGAAAAGCCGGGTTTAGCCCGGCTTTTTTGATTTTAAACATCAGAAAATTAAACCCATGTGACGAAATATTTTAAAGCAAAATAACTACTAAACATCAACTAAAGTCGGGATTTAATAGGCTATTCTTTCCCTGAATGCCCGAAACCACCCGAACCGCGTTTACTCTCGTTTAAGCTTTCAGATTCCTTCAACTCGGCAATGTAGACTATTGATAAAACGAGCTGTGCTATTCTATCCCCCCTATTAATTATAAAATCTTCTTCGCCAAAATTGAAAAGAATTATTTTCAATTCACCTCTGTAATCCGAATCTATTGTACCGGGGGCATTTAATACACCGATGCCGTGTTTCAAAGCAAGTCCGCTTCTTGCACGGACTTGTATCTCATATCCGTGCGGGATTTCCAGCATTAGATTTGTAGGCACTAAACCGATTTTCCCTTTTGGAATCACTAACGTATTTTCAATCGCTGCTCTCACATCCATACCTGAACTACCTTCAGTAGAGTAGGATGGGAGCGGAATATCCGAAAACTCATCACTTATGCGGGTTACCTTAACTTGAATTATGTTTGACATCATTATCCTTTAAATCGTTTTAAGAGTAGATTTTTCATAAACATAAATTCGTTCTTTTCTATAATCTTGAACAATAATAAGAAAATCAAAAAGACAGCAAGAAATAAAACCTTCAAGAAAATACCTGAATCGAGAGCTACAATTGTATAATAATATATAAACCCGGAAACAGTAAGCAGAGAAAATAATCTGATCATTTTCGAGTATTCGTATTTAATATTATATAATTTTTGAGAGACAATAAAAAAGCCTGCTGCAAGAACAAAATAACTTGCAAGAGTAGCTAATGCTGCACCGAAGATATCCATTACCGGTATCAAGATGAAATTAACAGCGATATTAACACCTGCGGCTATCCCCATTATCAATGGAACCGAATTACTTTTTTCTCTGATGAACAAGCCAGCAGAGAATATATAATGAAATCCGTTGAATAAGTAAGCCAATAAAATTATGGGGACAATGCTTAATCCGCCCCAATAAGCTTCTCCAATGAATGACTTGTTCATAATTTGAATTTTTACAAGGTCATCAATAAATAATGAAATAGTAACGAGAATTATTCCTCCTGTAATTGTAAAGTATGTAAAAACTTTCGAAAATATTTCTTTGGCATTCTCTTCTTTTGCATTATGCAGAAAAAATGGCTGCCATGCATACTGAAACATCATTACGAATAGCATCATAAAAATTCCAAGTCTGTAATTTGCCTGGTAAATTCCGAGTGTTTTTAAGTTGGTTAAGTGTTCTACTATCGGTCTATCAATTACATGCAGGAAGATCGCTGCCAATCCTCCGGGTAAATAAGGTAATCCGAATTTGAGAAATCTCTTAAATAAAATATTGTTGAACTTTAACCTTAAATTTTTGAAGTAAAGAGGCAGCAAGCAAATAAGAATGAAAAGAGAAGCGATTACATTACTGAAGAAAACAGCTTCCACTCCCCAACGGAAGTAAACGATCAACACAATGTTCAATAAAACATTTAATACTATACTGCCTACCCTGATTGCAGTGAATTTGAAAGCTTTATTCTCAAGTCTTATATAAATGAAAGGCAGCATAGCAAGAGCATCAAGAACAAGAATTAAAACCGTATAAAAGATAATTATTGAATAATCCGGTTTGATGCTAAGGAAATCCATTACCGGTTGTTTAAAGATCAATACAAAAATAGTCAAAACAACTGATGTTAAAATGATTGAAATAGTAGGAGTTGAGAATGTTTCTTTTTTGTCGGGGAACTCATCCGATGAGGCGAACTTTAAATAGGCTGAGTCCATCCCGTAGATAAAAACGATGTTCATGATCGCTATAAATGCATAAACATTGGTTACTATACCATATTCTTCCGGAGGGAAGATATTAGTATAAAACGGTACAAGGATAAAGTTTAGAAATCTGCCCAGGATTGTACTTATGCCGTAAATGGCAGTTTCTTTTGTTAGTTGTTTAAGTTTATCGAACATTCATAGCAATTATAATAATACCTGATGCAATTTACAAAAAACAACTCTCTTTTATTACGGTTAAATTTCAGGCTTTTACTATTTTGGCGTATGTATAATTGGTTATTTATATCATTAATGAGATTTATAATAGATGATTGAGAAGTTAGATTTTTGCCGTGTAAAAAAGATTGATGAAAAAGGATTCGGTTTTTTAAAGAGTCTTTACTACAAAATTGATATTTTCTTCCATTTTTCACAAATTAAAAAGGAGGAGTTTCTCGAAAAACTTAATGATATGAAAAGGGGAGAATTCTTCCTGTATTTTACCTCCAAAGAAACGAAAGAAGGGAAGAGAAAGGTCTCAAACATTTGGTACACGCTGGAGGCAGTTCCGACAGAGTATTATGAAGGCTTTACTACGAGAATAATAGAAGAGTTCAATGAAGGTAAAACCAATGTTTATGATCTGCTCTTTGTATTTGGTGAGATGAAAAAATTAAATTTAATTAATGAGTTTATTTTGGATGCGATATTTTCTTCAACAAAAATCTTACGCCTTCCGACTGTAATCATCCCTTATCTTAATCAAGAAGAGATTCATAAATTGAAAAGAGTCTTAAAGTTCGATGAACTAAAAGACTCTTTTAAAAAACCATTCTGGTACGAAGATTTATCAAAGCTTCCTTAACAGAAACTTTACTTAATATTCAATTCAGGTTCCCTTCCGGGAGTATAAGGTGCCTTAAGGTTTTCGAGTTCCGTTTCAATCTGTTTTATTTCATTGTTATAGATGCTTTTTATTCCTTCCAATACAGGGGGGAATTCGGTAATTAAAGCTTCATAAGAGAATTTTTCCCTTTGTGTAACGTTAGAAGTCGATCTCCAATGAGTATAAGCGAGAACATTTAATCGCTCGTTGAAAGTAACTTCAGACGGAGGATTTTCTTCTGCACTTGGACTTGTTGATTCACGATCGAATTTAATTGAGAATTCTCGCAAACCGGAATAAACAAGGTCGGCTCTCGCAAGCAGATCGTTAGATGCCCCGGGGGTATTTA
>Ga0208244_100857_pt1 | contig 22313 bp, 16 predicted proteins | sample SubbioCR12Aug_5A_FD_184828 | JGI IMG/M metagenome (GOLD analysis project Ga0208244, IMG submission 184828) | Serpentinite rock and fluid subsurface biosphere microbial communities from McLaughlin Reserve, California, USA - CR12Aug_5A (SPAdes) | ecosystem: Environmental > Terrestrial > Deep... | reverse complement strand
GTTGCCGGGCTTACGGGAGTCCGGTAAGTCTTCGAAGGTGCGGCGTATCAGGTCAATTATTTCCAAGTCCATTTGTATCTACCTATGGCTTTATTAATGTTGCGATTGATTGGTTTTAAGTGTCCCTCATTTTATCAGGGTTTTAAATTGGGAATTGCTGCAAGTATAGGCTTGAAAACCATGGAATATTTTTCTTCTTCTCTAATATAGGAATGAGCATTCTCTTTGGATATAAAGAAATCACCAAGCAATTCCGATCCTTTGTAACAAATGGACTGATTCTTTGGAAGAGGTTGGGGCTCAGAATTGACATCATCAAATAATCTAGGAGATATATTGTTAACCAAAACATTATTAATATATAAGGAGCCATTCCAATCACCTTTAATTAAAAAAGCTACCGAAACATAAACCGAAGCAGTGCCAGGCCACTTTATATCTGTCAAAGCCGAATAAATTTTACCTGAGTCCTCTGTAATCGGAATTAGTGATGCTTTGAGATTCTCACCTTCTGATATGCTATTTGTTACTAATAAGCCGACACAGCCATCTTTTCGAATTAATGAAAAACCTTGCCTAAGGAAATAGGTGCAAAGATCCGCCTTTCCAAGTGACTTCCAATAGACTGATAATAATGTTTTTAAATATCGATTACCCAATATACTAGATATTCTGCTTCCGTGATGGTATGGAGGGTTGCCTATAATTGCATCAAAACCATTCCTAATAGAAAAAACTTCAGGAAATTCTAAGGTCCAATGAAAAGGCTTTAGTCGTTGATTTTTTGTCGACAAATCCATCGATAAACCATGGAATGCCCGGTCCAAAATATGTCGATGAGATTCAATTTCTCCAAGCAAATATTGCTCTGCCTCAATCGATAATGCTGTAAGCGCTGGAACAAGGGCATTTAAATTTCCCTCGGTCCGAAATACTTCACCAATGAATGCATCCGCGATCCGTTCCGGTGCTTCGAGTTTCACCTTCGCCTCGGTATCCAATCTAGCCATCGCCTCCACATCATGGATGTCCCGAATCGGCATCTGACGCAAGCGTTTGCGCAATTCGATGGCTTCTGCCACGGCCTGTTCGATATTCCGGCCGAAAAGTCGCATCTGTGTGTTTTTTTGACCCGGCGTCATGCTCAGTTCGGTGAGCTGATCCAGCTTATGGATGCCGAGCAGACTGTCTCCACAACGCAAATTGTGATCGAGAAAGCCGAACGGCCGTCCTTTCGCCAGGGTCACCAGCCAAATCGACAGTTTGGCCAATTCCACCGCCAATGGATTCAAGTCCACACCGTACAAGCAGCGTTCGGCTATCAGGCGGCGGGCGGTGACGATGCGTTCCTCGTCGTCTCTCGGCAAGGGTTCTTCACTGGTCACGGTGTCTCGAACCTCTCCGTCGACCGTGACGTATTTGCCAGACGATTCCGCTTGGCTCCAGGCCTCTACCAAACGTTCCGCCAACCAGCGGCAGACTTGCACCAAGAACGCACCGGAACCCATAGCCGGGTCGCAGATCTTTAGATCCAACAATTCGGCGGCCGATTTGAGTTGCCATGCCTCGCGTGGATTGCCTTCCGCCGGGCCGACATAGACTACGGGCGTGAGGGTCTCGGTGACGATGGCTTCGGTCAAGGACTTGGGAGTGTAATGGGTGCCGGTCTCGCGCCGATCGGAACCGGTGGTGACCATGAACGAGCCGGTGGGATAGACCAGCGGGTACCCCCACGGATCGACACGCAGCTGATTGGCGTAAGGTTTGACGCGATCGCGGAGTGCCACGTCGGCGTGACATGCCGTCAACAGCTTGTCAGCCAATACGTCGTCGACGGCTTTGGACAAATCGTTTCGGATGCTGCTGGCCGAACTACCTGACCGCTCGCGTAGCAATTCGACCAGTTTCTCATCGCCGGATTTTCGAGCCGTTTCCAGTTCGGTCAATGTCACCCAAGGTGACTTGGCGCTCTTGGTGGCGTCCAATTCCAGAGTGACGTCCTTGGCACGTTTGACGGTGCGTTCCAGCAAACCTTCGTATACGTAGCCGATCTGTTCCACGTCCAATGCTCGGTAGGACAAGGTGCGACCTTGAAATTGCTGGATCGCGTCCAACAGCAACAGGACTGTGCGGTTGTCGATGGGTAGTGGTTTGGCTGGATCGGTGCGCCACCGGCTGTGTTTGTCCCGACCTTCCAGGAAGGGAAAACGATCCGGATCGAACAATGAGCCACCCAAGGCCGGCATACGCAGGTTCTCGTGTTCGATGCCGCCATAGACGGCACGGAACAAGGCCAACAATCGCGACCAGGCGTCCCAACGTCGTTCGAGGATTTCCGCGCTGTCGGCGCGCAACTGCATTCGTAATGTGGAAAGAGCATAGTGGGCTTCGTAACGTTCGTCACCCAACAGTAACAAGCCGCGTTCTTCGGCGGACAACAGGAACACCAAGCGCATCATCACCGTCAAAGCGGCCTCGTAGATTTCGGCGGTCGAAACGTTGACCAACAAAGTTCGCTCTCGGTCCAAATCGGCTTTGTCCAATGCCTGAATCAAGACCTCCACGGCACGACGGACTTGTTCACCAAGGGCTTCGGTAACTTCGTCCTGGTGTTTCAGCGAACGATCGAATAATGCCGGCAGTCGTTCCGACTCGTCGACGAAGAAACGGCGGATACCGAGCAGATGCACGAATGCTTGTAGCGTGACCGGTTCTTGCCCCCACAAGCGGGCATACCAACTGGCAAAGGTGGTGACGGCGCCGATAGGTGCATCGACCAACAGCCAGCGTTCGCCATTGGTGAGCAATCCCAAGCGACATCCGGTTTTGCGGCAGAGGTTCACCATCCTTTCCGCCGGGCTGGTGGCCCAGCCATCATGCTTACTGGTGGATTCCAGATCGGTGTGGACCGGAAAGGTTTGGATCAACATCAGTGCATTGCCGCTCTGTTCGTCGATCACGGCGGCATCCGGCGTCAGTTTCACGCCGTATTCTGGCAAATCAATGATCAGTTTGTCGGGAATGGACACGCCGCGCTTCAATACGTCACCGCGTCCGTCTTCATCCAATTCCAAACCACGGGCCAACACTTCATCAATCCATGCCTGATGCAATTCCGGAAAATGCGGGTCGTCGTTTTCCAAGGCGTCACGCCATTCCTCGTAGGCTTGGCGTAAGCGTTTGCGTTTGTTGGCATCCAGTTGTTCGAGGCCCTGCGGGAATACCTCTTTCAGTACCGGCACCGCCAGAAATGGGCCGGAGATTTCGATCAGCGACAACCACTCGGCATGGGATTCGATGAAGCTCATGCTCGATCTCCTAATTCCATGCTAGCGGGCATCAGAAAGATGACGGCGACCGGAAAGGTACGATCATTGAAATCAGCATAACGGTGCTGAATGGCTGCGATTTCACGTTGGCGTTCCTCAGGGATACGATCCAATCGTGCTTGCAATGCGCCGATGTCGCGCTTGAGCTGGGTTTTCTCGTCTTCGCTGAACATATCGAATTGCTGAGGCTGGTCGTCTTTGTTCAATTCGGCTTGGATGGCTTTCTCTAGCTCCGATAAGACGTTGGTAATGTCTTCGATCTCCTGGTCTTTTCGGGTATTCAGGGTGTTGATCAAATGTTTGAGTCTATCCTTGGAACGGGCATCGACGGTTTGCAGCAGCGCGTTTTCGCTTTGTTCGAAGCGGGTGCGGATTGTTTGGAAAATGTCCTCGTTGGCCATCGCTGGCTCGGCCTGGTCCAACCAACGTTGGATACGTGTGACGCCATCTTCCCGTTTGAATCCTTGGTCGCGCAGGTAGCCGCCGGCAAAGGTCAATTCTTCGTGTAAGCGGTGATGATTCCCGCCGGTAATCATCAAGCGGGAAATCACCACTACGGCCATTTCGTTCAGTTCGGTATCCGATACATTTCGCACAGTGATGCGGTGTAGTTTCTTGACGTCGTCCTGTGCCCAGATTTCCGCCCGTAGCAGCCTGAGACACATCTGCACCAAACGATGATTGAGGTGGATCAGTACGATGTCGTCACGGCCATTGGCGACGGCGTGATCAAACGTGATGGGGCGAGTGACTTGGGTATGGGGATGTCGCAAGCCTTCCTGGCAACGAGCCCAAGAGCCGGCAAGTGCTGGCATCTTGAAGACGGAACCATCCGGTGCGGATTGTAACCGAACGGCTTCCAATGGTGGTTTGCCGGCCAATTTCAGCGCGGTTTTCACGGCCATTTCGATGTGTTGGGGTGTGAGGTGAAAATCTTGACGGGTCTCTAGTAACCGCTCGTGCAATTTGGCGACACGAGCCTTGAGTTCTCGCTCTGCTTTGACGTATTTTCGGGCGCCGGCGATTTTGGCTTCGGCGAGGCGGGTATCCAAGTCCGTGAGCGAACCTTCGATCAATCCTGCCATCTGCGGAGCGATGACTGGGTTGACGCTACCCATGTCGGCACGCATCAAGTCCAGTTTGCGTAAGGCACGAATGATGTCTTCGCCATGGCCACCAACCTTGTCCTTGCCTGAATCACCACCGTCGACGGGATGCCAGATCAACACTTCCGAATGCCGCTGACCATGTCGATCGACACGACCGTTGCGCTGTTCCATGACGTTAGGATTGTAGGGAATCTCAAGATGGATCAAACAATGACAGTGGTTCTGCAAGTCGATACCTTCGGAAGCCGCATCGGTGGCGAGCAGAATACGCACAGCAGAATCGCGCGGCGAGGTCTGGAATGCTGCTTTGACTCTTTCTCGCTCATCGTGATCCATTCCGCCGTGCAAAATCTCCAGACGCTCACCGCCAAAACCATGGCTGGCCAGGATTTCATGCAGCCATTGATGGGTGGTGCGGTACTCGGTGAACAGAATGACACGGTTGTCGTTCCAATCGCCATTGGTTTTGAGATGTTCTTTACACCATTCGAGTACGCTATTGGCTTTGGAATCGGCTTGATTCTTGGCCCGTTGCGCCCAGGACCTGAGTTCATTCAATTGTTTACGTTGCTCTGGGGTCAGCTCGGGAGCTCTCCGAGAAGCTTCTTCGACGGCTTCTGATTGCGCATTCTCGTAGTCTTGGTCGTTGGCGTAATCTTCCTCGACCTTGAGTATTGCCTTGTACAAGATGCGTTCAGCCATTGCATCGCACTTTTGCTTAGTGACACTACCGGACAGCGTTGCGATGTGTTTTTCGAGGGTAGAGGCGAATGCCGCTGGCGATGAAAACAGGCGTTTCTTAAGCAAGCGATTGGTGAAGGCGGTACCGAATGCATCACCATTTTGAGCAGCGGATTTTTCCCGGCTGGCACAATATTCGTCGAGCTTCTGATGAATGGCTCGCTCTTCGTCGGTATAGGCCACCAACAAGGGCTGCAATACCCGCTTGGGATAGATTGGATTTCCATCGGCATCGACCAGATCGCTTTTGAGACGTCGGATCATCACTTGCGATAGGCGTTTTTCGTCCGGCAGGATATTGCGCGCAAATCGCTGGTCATCGAGGAGTTCCAATAGCGAGGTGAACGATTCGGTGTAACCGTTGTGCGGCGTAGCCGTCAGGAACAATCGATGTTGAAAATGCGGACCGATGGCGCGGATGAAACGGGTGCGTTGGCTTTCCAGGGCGTAATGTGCACCGGCAGAAGGGGCGACGTTATGTGCCTCGTCGACCACTAGGATGTCGAATTTACGGGGAAATCCGATGTGCGGTGGTAGAACGTCACGCATCAATCTGAGTCCTTCACCCGTCTTCGCCCAATCCATGGATGTGATCAACCGGGGATGGGATGTCCAGGGATTGGCATGAATGCCCCGATCACGACGTAGCTGTTTGATGTAGGTCGTATCGACTATCTGGAATTCGAGACCGAATTTCTCCAGCATCTCGACCCGCCACTTTTCTTGTAGAGAGGCTGGGCAAACGATTAAGACGGTGCGAGCGCGGTGTCTAAGCAGTAATTCCTGAATGACCAATCCGGCCTCAATGGTCTTACCCAAGCCCACGTCATCGGCGATCAACAAGTTGACGCGGGCCATGTCGATGGCCCTGACCAATGGATCGAGCTGGAAGTCTTCGATGCTGACACCGCTACGGAAGGGTGCCTGCAGGAAACCGCGATCGGCGTTAGTAGCAGCGCCCCAACGCACCGCATCTAGAAAGGCTTCTAGCGTGTCTGGATCATCTTGCCCCGAAATGCTAGGCAGACCTGCTCGCTCTATGATGTGAGCGCCGGGTTCGATTTCCCAGATGACTTCCAATTCTTCGCCGAGACCATCTTCGTCTATGGACGACAAGGTCACCAGATTCTGCCGAGCATGGTTGGTCGCTAACTGCGATGACACTACGTCGGCTACGACCCATTGTCGGCGTCTGACTTCTACCAACTGGCCTGGTTCGGGTGGTGTAGCATAGATTTTCGAATTTTCATCGACCGCTTGATTCATGAGTTCCGTCTGTGTTGTCTTCACTATTATCATTTTGGCCGAGACTTACTTTGGCCTCGCTCCGTTTCACATCTATGACTCCATTGATTGCATCGGCAGCCATTTCTGGGCATTCGTGTTCCCATATGCGAATCACGGTCCAGCCAATTTCCCTCAACTTGGCATCGGTATCGGCATCGCGAGCCCGATTGGCTTCGATCTTCTGCAGCCAAAATTCGGCATTGTTCTTCGGCCAGCTCGCATGTTCCGGACAACCATGCCAGAAACAGCCGTCGACGAATACCGCGATCTTATGCTTGGTGAAAGCAACGTCTGCAATGCGGCGCGGTTTCTTCAACACTTGGAAATTGACTCGATACCGCAATCCCAATCGATGCAAAGCTTTTCGAAGAGCCATTTCGGCTTTGGTACCCGTCTGCCTGACCTTTTTCATTCGGTGGCTTGCTTGTGGTGACGAGGCTTTAATTCGTATCACCGCGAATGACTGAATTTATTAGCTGAAAACAGCAGTCGACAAATGGTTGGCGATGCTCCTCGCAATGGCTCTACCTAATTCAACGGGTACTGCATTACCTATCATCCGACCCAAAGCCTTGAAACTGATTTCAGCACTTTCAGGCAAGAAAGTATAATTCTCAGGGAAACTCTGTAGGATTGCCGCTTCTCTCAAAGAAATCGCACGATCCTGTTCTGGGTGACCGAAACGTCCGTTGCCAAAACCATAGCATTGAGTGGTCATGGTAGGCGCTGGTTTGTGCCATTCCATCCGACCATAGACACTTGGATAGGTCTTGCCTGTCTTGGATTTATGGCAATCGGCTATCAGATGCTCTGGCCAATCTCGCCAAGTGCCACCAGGTTTGGAAATCCTAATCCGTTGAAGATTTTTATCTGAAAGTGTAGACGCAATATGCAATTTATCTTCAGAATGAGATTCACCTGCCTGGATGGCTGGCAATTTGCCGATGGCTTCTTCGACGGTCATTGGTTTTGAATGAGTGGGGTCGATCATTCGAATCTCGCCGAATTTGGAAGCCAAAAGAACCATTCGGCGACGAGATTGCGGTATACCATACAGCGAACTATCCACGATGTCATAACTGACGTGATACCCCAGATTCTTCAATTCCGTTACGAAGTCATGGAAGACTTGATGTCTGATGACTGTCGGCACGTTTTCCATGGTAATGACATCAGGGCGGGATTCTCTGACCAAGCGACTGAATTGATAGAGCAGACCCCATTTGCCATCTATTCCGTCGGATTCGTACCGTTGCGCGTAAGTGGAAAATGGTTGGCAAGGCGCGCAACCGGCGAGTATTTTCAGTTCGGAATTACCAAACAGTTTATTGATCTCATCGGCCGTGACTTGGCTTATATCACGCTCCAAAAACTTGGCAGTGTTGTTCGTCTCATAGGGAAAACGGCAAGCGGGATCCAGGTCGATCCCTGCTAATACGGGAATCCCTTCCAAGGTGAAACCATGTGTAAGGCCGCCCGCTCCACAGAAGAGGTCAATGCATGAAATGTTGCTCATTCATATCACTCCCGGGCACCAAAGCCACCATTACTATTGGAATTCTGTAATTTGATGTGTTCCTCTATCAGCTTCAACAAATATTGACTCGACTCAATACCTTTTTCAATTTGTTCTAAATCTAGCTCGGGACAAATTAATTTTAATATCCTTAGTCTAGGCAATGGACCAAGTTTACTTTTCCCAGTTCTAACTCCAGAAATGGTTGCTCTTTTCAAACCAAGAAATGTGGCCATTTCCTTGTCTGTTATGAACAAGTTTTCATCTTGTCCATATGTTTTGAACAGTTCAATGAGTTTTATATCAACGGCTGTTGGTTCGCCTTTCTCAAGCTCATCCAGCGCTAGTCTCTCTGCGCCGCGTAAACTGAGCCTATGCAGTTCATTAGACAAATTTTCGGGGGTGATTCTCTCCAACAAATCACGTATCTGAATGCTGCTAAGTCGATCCATGATTTTTATTCTCTGACTTAGGCTCAATCCTAGCTCTCCGCGCCGGATTTGGCTTATGGTTTCCTTTGTCACACCTAGAAACCTAGCGATTTCAACATCCGTTTTATAGCCAAAACCCTGTTTGAGCTGGTCTAGCAAAGTTGCATTATTATTTTTTTCTCTTGGTATTGACATGAGTAGGCATGATTAATTTATAATGAGTCAAGGTTACTAACGCATTTCATCTTGAGATTGTTGAATAGAGTGTTGGCAACGCATAATACATCAATTGTAATTAACTAGGAATGGCAGATATGGTCAATTTAAAACTTTTTGCTGAGGCTCAGTATCAAGCTGCGCTATTACAGCTCAATGCAGCATCGAAACTACTAGAAACGGTTGAACGCCCATCAGCAGAGGCGCAATCATCTTCAACACCTGAATGGATTTACATTAACAGATTGTCAGAAATTACGGGATTAACGACTAACTCGATTCGGAACCGAATCGCCAGAGGCGCATGGAGAGAGGGAATTCATTTTCGGCATGAATGCGACAAAAAAAAATCGAGAATAATTTTTAATTTTAAGGAAATAAGCAAATGGCTGGCCGGCGAGTAAGTAAAGGTGCAGGAGTTCAGGTGCACGGCGGGAAATTACGAATTTGGTTCAAGTTGCAAAATGGTGAGAGATGCTTTGAGTCCTTGGGTACGCGTGACACCAAAGCAAATCGCAAAGCAGCTGAAGCATTACGAGAAGAAATTTGTCATGAAATCAAACATGGTTCATTTAGCTATTCAAAGTATTTTCCTGATTCAAAAAGAGTTTTGAAAACAGGCATGCATTCTGAAAATATCAAAAATCCAGTATTTGAAATATTCTGTGGGATATGGCTCAAAATGCAATGCGATTTAGCAGTTTCGACAAGACAGGGTTATGAAAGAATCATAAAATTTCATTGGATACCAGAATTTCGCGGCAGAAGATTGGAGGAAATTACCGGTCTTGAAATAATGTCAGTTCTTGCAAAAAAAAATGTTAAGCCTAAAACCTACAATAATCTTATCACACCAATCAAGGGGGTATTTAAAGTTGCTTACCAACATAAATTAATAGGATCAGACCCTAGTGAAAAAATTAAATTTGCAAGAAATCAGGCACCTGAACCGGATCCGTTGACTCTTGAAGAAGTTGAATTTGTTCTTCAATTTATCAAGGATAAATACCCGCTGTCAGTCTACAACTGTTTTGAATTTGCATTCTTTACTGGCTTGAGAACTTCCGAGTTAATTGAATTGAAATGGACTGATATAGATCTTGTTCACAAAATTGCTCATATCAGTAGAGCGAAAGTCAGGCAAGTTGTTAACTGCCATACTAAAACATATAAGCCGAGAGATGTGGAGCTTAATACAAGAGCTTTAGATGCGTTAAAGCGGCAGTTTCATATTACAGGATCATCAGGGTATATCTGGTTAAATCCTAATACTGATAAAGCGTATATTGATGACCGCCCATTGAGGCGTTGGATTTGGGTTCCAACTCTGAAAGCATTATCACTGAGACACAGACATTGTTATCAAACACGACATACTTACGCAACGTTATTGCTTATGTCAGGCGTTAATCCGGCCTGGGCAGCAAAACAGCTCGGACATAGTGTGAAAATTTTTCATGAGCGCTATGCAAGGTGGATCGATAAAGCAGACAAAGGAAGGGAGTTATCAAAAGTTGAAGAAACGCTTTTTTCTTTTCAGTCAAATCAAAGATCAACCGGTATAGATTCAACTGAAATTAAATGTGCCAATAATGTGCCAAAAAGACGCCAGCTACTTGTAAGTAGCTGGTATAAAAGAAAAAAATTGGTGGAGGCGGCGGGGATTGAACCCGCGTCCGCAAGTACTCCGCCACAAGATCTACATGCTTATCCTGAACTTTTGATTTAACCGCCAGCTACCCGTCAGGCCAAGAAAACTGTCAGCGATTCCGTAAGTTTTAGGGCATCAGCTCCGGACTAGCGTCAGCACGATCTTATGTAATATGACCTCTGAGCGTCCCCTCGACTCCGAAGAGCTTCAAGAACTCTGCGCGCATAAGCACACACAGTCAAAGGAATGGTAGCTGTTTTTAGGCAGCTAAAGCCATTGAGTAGTTTTCGTCATTTGCGAATACTTTTTTTCAGTAGGTTTTACGAGCTGTACTGTGCTCGGCATGCACTTAAGGTTTCGCTACCCACGTCGAAGCCATGTCGCCCCCTTAGTGTTTTGCGATACTATCAGAACAAATGATCAATAAGCAAACTTTAAATTCTGGTTTACTCATCGACTGATTGATTAAGAAAAAGTCGCTGTCGGTTAGTTTAACAAGCTGGCTTTTAGTTCAACTTTATTTGTTTCCAACCTTTACATGAGTTGATATTGGGGTGCCAAAGTCATTTTCAAGCTTTCGTGTAAAAAACCGGTTATCAAAAAGAGTCATTTCACCAGCATCCGGGCTAGCGGGTCATTATTGCTGATAGCTTTTGAGTCTGAGTTTGCTTGTTTGCAATGCATCATTAATTTTTTGCCATCGGTAATGCGTTGACGGCGCTGCTTATCGGTTTGTTCCAGGGTTTGAATCACCTCGGCTTCAAGCAGGTTGAAGGCCAGCGTTACGCCTTTTCTCAAGCCGTTGAGCGCAGTTTTTTCTTCTGAAGGTAATAGTTTTTTGTGCAGGTAAAAGGGCACCAGCCAGGTGATCGCGATTACCAGTGCGCTGTGGATGGCAAATTCGGTTCCCAGATAGTGGGTATGCGTGATATGGCTGTTGTAATACCCGTGTAAGACTTCGTAGCCGACTAAGCCCATGGCCGTCAGCGGCAGAATAAATTCTGCTATTCGCAGAAACTTTAAAAAAAATCGTTGCATGGCGTGGCCCGGTTTGGCTAGGGCTTGCCGCAGCGATAATTCAACCTGTTCATGCAGAATCTTTTGCGCTCGAGTCCGCAAGGGCAAAAGCTGTTGTTTGAGTGGCGCGGTCGCCAGATTTTGTGAGTCGGCCTGAATCAGCAGCTCATCCAGCCCATCTTCATAAAGTGTTTGAGCCCAATCATCCCACAGGGACAGCCCTTTGGATCCGGGCATCTGAGCCTTTTCTGCATAATGCCTGGCCATTTGCAGAACAGGCCACTCCATGCCTGTCGTTAGCGTTTGTGCGGTTTTTTTCCACACGGATTGCCAATGGTCCGTTAATGTTGAAAACGCCTGTTCAGTTCCTAATTGGCCGATGCAGCCGGACAGCAATTCATGCATCGCTTCTTTTCTGACACGAATGCCCCGTTGCTGAAGTTGTTCTATGGTGCGTTCGGTCGCCATTGTCTCAATCGTGGCTTGCAGTGCTGGAAAATCATCGGGCATTTCAATGCCGCAAGCTGTTTTAAAGACCAGGGGATCGGTAAATCCCGCGCCGCCCAATTGTTGCTTGAACGCGTCCAGCTGGATGCTGTCTGCCCGGTCCCATTGATTCATCACGAAGACCCAGGCATGCCTGGCGCCTTCACTCTGCAGAAGACGCCAGGCTTTATTGTCGCGGTAGCGTTCCGGACTGACCACATAAATCAGTAGGTCAATATGGGGTAACCAGCCCATGACGATTTCCTTGTTATGCGCTTCGACACTGTCGAAATCCGGCATATCTATCCATACCACCGCTTTTTTGCCGGATTCATCATGCGTTGCGATACGGATTTTGTCCAAGGGCAGCGATTCGGGCAGTTTTTGGAGTTGAACATCTTTGTGACAGTAAACCGTGACTTCTTTGGATGTGGGCCTTTCCAGTCCTGTTTTGGCAATGGCCTGATTGGCCAGACGGTTGAGCAGTGTGCTTTTTCCAACGCCTGTGCCGCCCATAAAAGCAACGATAAGTGGCCGAAACTGCGGATGCGAGAGCAGGTTTTCGGGATTAGCCGCTTCCAGATCATTCAGCTTTTTGACACAGCTTGCGTCAATCCAGCCTTCATCGGTCACCAGGCTGATCCAGCTTTTCGTGTGTTGAATCAATTCAGAGTAATCGTAATCCATGCGGTTTTTCTCTTAGTTGTTGTTCGGCCATTTCGAGTTGATGAGGGGTGATGTTGAAATGTGCATCCAGATTGATTTGCTCAGGTAGCGCGTACAATTGTTTTTGAAGGAAGTCGAAAAACAAGTTGTCTTTAACCGTGTGCAATTGCTTGATTTTTAATTCGGCCTGCACTTTATTGACATAACTGCCGATTGCGCTTTCAGCTAATAAAGAGGTGACTGAAAACATTGCCGGGGCAATCAGTAAATCATGCAGGCCAATACCACCGAATTGCAGCGATAATGCTATGGCGGCCGCATCAGTGGTTGCGCGCGTAGCTCTAAGACTGTTGAGCACAAACGGTTGTTCTTTTAATTTTGTGTAAAGGCGCTGCGCAGCGGTGTCCACTTCCACTTGAAAATTTATATGATAGTGGTCCACCGCCTGGCTGAATTGGGCAAGCATGGCTTTGCGGTGTTGTCTTAACAGTCCGTTGGCACTTTTCCACCACAGGCGGGTTTCATTCTGCCCGGCTTTATCGAATAATTGCTCGGCCAGTTGAATCAGGACATGTTCAGCCAACTGGTTCAACAGCATCACTTCGTGGCTGCTGGTTGTAAGAGGAGGGCGGCGCTTCGTCAATCGGCCCAGTTTTTTTATGGGCCAAGTCAATATCTGGCGTGTTTTGAAAATCGCCCTGTCCAGTCCCGGAATTTCAAGCAGGGTCAATAATGACGCTAAGGCGTGTTGAAAAGTCTCGTAATGATGGGGATGATTGAGATAATCACGCTGATAGTGATGGAGTGCTTGTTCAGTCAATTCATCAACCAGGCTCGCCCATTGCCGGTAAGCTTCATGTTCTGCAATGACGGGTTCCAGCCAGTCCTGCCAATGGACTTTAATAAACTGTTTGGCCAGTTCTGCGGGTTTGCGGCGAGCGGCCAGACGGATAGCTTCCTTAACGGCGGATTGGGCGTGAGCAGGCCATTGAGGCGTTCTTCCCTGGGACTGATATAGCAGTGGAATGATATCGGGCACAGCGTCGGTTCTGGCGCTGTGCCATTTTTGTTTGAGTGAGGCAGTGATGACCGCTTCGGATCCTTCAGGTAGTTTATTGACGACGATAAGTGTCGGCTGATCAAACGCTTCCAGTTCACGCATCATGGTCCAGACGGACTGATCGGCGTATTTTTCCTTGCTGACGACCAGGACGAGCACATCGGCGAGCGCGATGGTGCGCAGTAAGCTCTCGCTATAGCCGTAGGCATCAATGGAGTCAAAATCTGGTGTATCCCAAATAATGCAGGGCGACAGTAGTTTGGATTCGCCTTGAGACTCGCTCAATGAATAGCTGTCGTAACGATCCTTGGAAAGCTGAGAAGGCAATACCTGTTCATAATGACCGAAGTAGTGTTGCAAATGCGTGCAATCGTGCAAAGCTAACTGGTGACAAAAACCTTGGGCATGAACGGTATAGCCAGCCAAAGGGCTGACGCCGGCGCAGCTGTCGCCCAGCAATAAATTGACCAGTGTGCTTTTTCCCGCTTGGGTTGGGCCAATGACGGCAATATTGACTGGAATTACCGAGGATGAATTGATCAAATTCGTTTTACGAATAAAAGCTTCGGCGAGAACTAGCTGATCGATTTTTTGCTGATAGAATATTTTCTCATTGTCACTTTTATCGTGCGCTGAGACTTGATGGTAGCGCTGCTTGAGTAATTTAATAAATTCCAGCATATAGAAGTGGCTTAGGTTTATAATCGACGAACATTTTACTGTGTTTAATTCGGTTCGCGTTAAACAAATAATGTATTTAGAAAATGCTGCGGAAGTCAGTATTTTCCAAGTCATGCTGAAACTCAGATTTTGATTTTTCAGTGTGCGGCTATGGTAAAGAATTTACTGTAGATATTAAGCAGCGATGACGCCCGGTCATTGATGCAAACAGTGCAGAGAACACTGCGGCAAGAGCTGAATGAATCAGTAATTGCCTGATTACGGACATAATAACAATAGCAGATCACCAGACAACGAATTGAGGTTAACTTTATGAGGAAATTTTCTATCTTATTGATACTTGCTAGCGCTATATCCCTATTTGGTTGCGGTAGCGGTGGTGAAATCAATGGTCGAAACAGTAGCACCGCTTTTCGATCGGTGAAAATGATGAAAGAGCGTTTGCCGCAGGAGAAACGGATTCAATTTGAAGTATCTTTTTGGACCATCAGGGATGCCAATAAGGACGAGTCAGCTTTCCTGGATGCCGTGGATGGCAAAAATCCCGATGAAATTATTTTGTTAGGTAAAGAAATATACGATCAGCGTAAAAGCCAGGGATTCAAGGAATATGAGCAATATACTTCCTGGGAAGACATGATCAGCAAGTTTGGCCAGGAGCGTATGAATCAGGACAGAACTATGAAAGCCGATCCTAAAGACCGTGATAAAGCCAACGACGTATTATACAAATTGTAAAAGTGTCGCCACTTTTCAATCGAGCAACAAAACCAAGAAGATGCAACCTGTAGGTTGAGGTTGCCGTTAGTCAAGTAAACTTTTAAGGCCGTGGCGTTAAAGTTGGGTTGCTAAAATTAGGCAACCGACGCTTAATAATTGGCTATGTTCGCGTTAATAGTAGGCGTCGCCCCGGCAGGGATTGCCGGTGTTGATTTACTTTCAACTACTAACGCGAACATAGCCTAATAATAACCACGATCTCAGTTTTTCAATGCTTAAAAACCGGCAACCCTCATCGGGTTGATTGCAGTGGCTCAACGCCGGCAGCCTCTAACATATCAGTGATAGACGTTTCACACGCCCCGCAACCTGAGCAGGCGCCGGTATTTCTTGATAGCTTGTCCAGGCTATCGAAGCCGCTATCAATAAGTTCCTTGATTTTTTCCTCAGTCGTGCCTGTGCAGTGACAAATGATGCCTCTTTTTTTATCAGTATTCATTTCATTCATGTTGAACTGCCACTATTGATAGAAGCATCAGCGGGAGAGGGCAGGTTTTGTTCAATAGCCAAGCTATTTAAAGCGCCGGTTGGGGCGGTTTTAATATGGATATCGCGTTGCGGAAAAGGAATTTGAATGTTGTGATCTTTGAAAGCCTTATTGAGCCGCATATGCAAATCATGAGTAGCGGCCAATCGGCCGGATAGATCACTGACGAAGATCCGTATCGAAAAGTCTAAAGAACTGGGTCCAAATCCTACCATCAACACATTGGGTTCGGGTTCGGCCAACACGCGTGGCGTCGATTTGACCGTTTCAATCATGACTTTATAGGCCAGTTCTATATCGGAACCATAGGCGATGCCTACCGGAATTACAACACGGGTAATCTGGTCGGTGAGCGTCCAATTGATCATTTGTCCGGTTATAAATGTTTTATTCGGCACGATTAGTTCTTTTTGATCCCAGTCAGTCAAGGTGGTTGCCCGCATTTGAATGCGGCTGACTTTACCACTGATATCGCCTATGGTCACAGTATCCCCAACCCTGATCGGGCGCTCAAACAGGATAATAATCCCTGAAACCAGATTGGCGAATATTTCCTGCAAACCAAAACCCAAGCCCAAACTGAGCGCAGCAACCAGCCATTGAACCTGAGACCAGCTGCCCCCCAGTTCATTGGCTATGATGATAAAGCCGATAGCAATCAGGCCGTATTTGGCCAGTTGGTTGACAGCGTATCGCGTTCCCGCTTCGGCCGATATCTGCCTGAAAATCATGAGTTCCATCAGCCCTGAAAAGTTTTTGACGGCAACGATGACCAGAAACACATAAAGTCCTGCCAAAAGCAGGTTCGTCAATGTCACCGGTTGAAACGTTTCCTGATTGTCGATGATTTGCAGATGCTGCCATAACACAATGTTATCCATGAATGAAAATGCAGGCAGAATATCGCGCCAGATCATCCAAATACCGACGATCAAACTGAAGCCGATAAAGACGCTGAGCAATTTTTTGGTTTGGGCGTTGATTTTGGGAATATCGAGCAATTGTTCTTCAATGGAAATAATAGGATCGTCACTCGACCCGCCAGCGGGTTTCGAAATTTGCGCAGCGGCTGTTTTGCGTTTTTGCCGGGCATTTTTTAATGCCAATTGACGATTGGCCAAGGTTAACCAGCGCACCACCAGTTCATGAATCAGCAGATTAGCCATGATCAATCTGAGGGTGACAATCATTTTGTGTTGCAATTCCAGCGCGCTCAGATAATAACCTGCGACAGCAAAACCGGCGATAATCAAAGGTGTGGCTACGATGCCGGGATACCAAAAAAAACGTAATCGAGCCAGCCAGCCATTTTTATTTTCCAGAATTAAATGGGTCAATAAACCGTTATTGGGTTTTAGCAAGCGGCCTGCGAACAAAGCCAGTGAGACCATGACAATCATATGCGCCAAACGCCCTAAATGATCACTGATACTTGAATAGGGTAAAGGCGTTCCAATTGCGATAAGAAAAAAACAGGGGACAGCGATATAGCGAACCCAGCGTAATTCTTTACTGACCTGTTTTACAGTTTGTTCGCGCCACAAAAAATGTTTATGAGCAATGCCCTGAGGACGAAACAGCTTATAAAAAAACTGTACTAATAAATAAGGGATAGCTGCGGCGGTAAGTCCTGTACCTATTGCGTTACTGAATTCGGAGACATTTGCGGGCAGCATGAGAAAAAGGCCTGCATAGAAAAACAGCAAGGGCATTTGGCTGGCCAGAATAAACGTACAGATTAAGGCTTTAATCGTATGGTTAAAGCTGTCGGTATAGATTTTTTCAATTTTTTCTTTCGTGGCCGCCAATTCGGTTTTTGCCCAAGCTTTAAGCATGCGAAGCATCACAATGCTCATCATAGCCAGAATGGCAAAAAACAGATTGTCCCTGGCGCTGTAGCCTAAATCCTTGATTAATCCAAACCATTGTTGAGGGGACAATAACCAAATTGAGGCTTGATAAAGCCCGGCAATAAAGCCAAATCCAATAGGGTTGGAACTGGGCACCCACAAAAGGCGTTTATCAAGAAAATTGGCAAATTTTTCAGACTGACCGAACAATTGCTGGCGGGCAAAATCGAAATCACCCAACGAGCGCAGATAAGATGTATAGGCAGAGGTCAGACGATTGAGTATTTCTGTTTGATTGTTCAAAAGCACTCTCAACTCGGCCTGAATCATCATTCTTTCATTGCCGGGTAATGACGGGTCAACGAGTTGGTTCATTAACTCGTTTAATACGCTATTAATATCCGTATGTAATTTTAATTTGTCTTCTACTTTGAATAAATTAAGACTGGTTAAGGCGGTTTCTTCTTGAATCGTATCGGATCGAACAAAAAATCTGTCACCGGAGGGGAGGTTTCTGCGTTGCTCTCTCAGGATTTTACCCAATGCCGGACTTAATCCGGCTAGGCTGATTTTACGCTCGGCGCTTTTGAAATCAGAGTCAAGTTCGCTGGTCTTTGTTTCAATTTTCGTTTTGAGCTCGATATAGTGTTCAATTTTTTGATTGATTGCCTGTAGATCCCGGCTGAATTGAATGTTTTCACGCGTTATCGTCTGAATGACAGGGTGCTTGTCGGCGATTTCCTGTTCTGCCTGATCAAGCGCCTCTTGAATTTCTCGGTCTTTTTCCTGCCGCCGCTCAGCTATCAAGGCTTCAATTGCACCGACAACGGGTGTTTGGATATTTTTTTTGAGGTCCAGTAAACGTAATTCGGTGTTGAGTAACTCAATTCTTACCGGCTGGCTGGTCGCTTCCAATTCCAGTAGCTTAATTTCTGCCGTTCGGGAGGCAATGCTGGAGTTTAAATAGTGTTTCATCGCCTCCGACTCGAGGATTGAATCTCCTGAACTTGCAGGTGATGCTAGTCGTTTCGTGAGTTCCTCGATGTCCTGTTTTGCTTTAACCGTTTCAAGCCGTATCAAATTGGAACGGTTATTTTCAGTAACCAGACGGCCTTCAATTTTTTTTATTTGTTGCTCTAATTCGCTGAGTTTTCCTTTTTCGATCAGTAAGCGTTGTTCGAGTTCTTCTTGAGGAATAGTGTAAAAGTCATTTTTTATAGGATCATTCAATTGACTTTGATGACGGGTAATTTCCTCTGATAAGGCTTTTATTTTTTGCGGTGCCTCTTTCAGGTCTTTTTGGTAGGCGTCCGACAGTTCGTTAAATCGTCGATTATTAAGCCGGTTGTCTTTAATCGAACGGTAATGCTTGATTACCCGGGCTTTGGTGCTTTCGTCAAGATCCTGATTGGCATTTAAGGCTTCGATTTTTAGTTCCAAGGTTTGTTCGTCAAGTGCCGAAGTGTCATCGAGCAGCACCGTTCCAATGGCTGAAACATCCAGTGCAAATAAAATCGTGATAAGAAATAGCAGGAGACTGGAAGGTGTAAGGCGGTTTTTTATCATTAAAAAAAGAAAGTGGAAGTCAGGATAAAGTGAACGGAAAGGTTCTTGGCTGCTGATTGGCCGATCGTGCAGCCTTGCAGATCTTTTAAACAAAAAGAAGTTTCTCATTCAGGTTATAACATGATTGGTAATAGGGTTGAGCTGTAAAACAAGTATTTCTGATTCTGCGGTAGAATAGAAATTATTGTGACTATGAGTATTTTTATTTGACGATGATACACAACAACGAATTTCAGGCAAAGGCGCAAGAGTTGATAGACGCAGGGCGTTTTATCGCCGGTAAAGGCTGGGTACCTGCCACCAGCGGAAATTTTTCGGCGAGACTTTCGGATGGAAATATTGCTATCACCGTTTCCGGCCGCCACAAAGGGCGGCTGGTAGCAGACGATATCATGTTGATAGACAGCATGGGACAATCGTTGGACGGCAAGAAACCCTCTGCCGAAACGCTGTTGCACACGGCTATTTACAAGCGCTTTGAGCAAGTTCAGTGCGTTTTGCATCCGCACTCCCAAAGTTCGCTACTGGTATCTCGGTTATTCAAATCGGCGCTGGTACTGAAAGATTACGAATTACTGAAAGCCCTGGCCGGTATCGACACCCATGAAACCCAAACGGTTGTGCCTGTTTTTGCGAATGATCAAAATATTGCACGTTTGTCCGCCGAAGTTGAAAACTATATGGATCAAAACGATCCGATTCATGCCTACATCATTGCCGGTCATGGGTTTTACACCTGGGGTAAGGATGTCGCTGAGGCATTACGGCATGTCGAAGCACTGGAATTTTTATTTGAATGTGAAATTAAACTGTACGGAGTTCAACTGCCATGAGCGCATTATCTGTTTACCACGAAGAACAGCCCCAACAAAAAACAACTTATTTTGACTTTGACGATATTCAGCAACAGCTGGCTTCGCTAGGTGTTCGATTCGAACGATGGAATGCCGCATTTCCGTTGTCGGACACTGCCGATCAGGACACTGTTTTTAGTGCCTACAAGCAGTCTATAGAACAATTAAAAAAAGAATACGGTTTCCAATCGGTGGATTTAATCAGTATGCACTCAGGTCATCCTGATAAGGAAGCTCTGCGCGCAAAATTCCTTTCAGAACATGTGCATGAGGATTTTGAAGTACGGTTTTTTATAAAAGGCCGTGGACTTTTTTGTTTGCATGTAGACGATAAAGTGTATGCCATGCTCTGCGAACAAGGCGATTTGATCAGCGTTCCGGCAGGCACCCGGCATTGGTTTGATATGGGAGAGATGCCCGACTTTAAATGTATACGTCTGTTTACCACACAAGAAGGCTGGGTCGCTCAATTTACCGGAGAGCCGATCGCGGCCCAGTTTCCCACTTTGGACCAGTTTGTAGCTGAATTGTCATGATTAAAGCCATAGTGACAGATATTGAAGGTACCACTTCATCGCTGTCTTTTGTTAAAGAGGTATTGTTTCCGTATTCGCGGCAACACCTGGCTGATTTTGTCAGAGGCCACGCTGATGAGCCGGATGTTAAAAATATATTGGCTGATACTGAGCAACTGCTAGGTAAAAAAACGGATATTAACGGGCTTATTGATCAATTTATCAGTTGGATAGATCAGGATCAGAAGATTACTCCGCTTAAATCGTTACAAGGCCTGATATGGGAACACGGCTATCAAACAGGCGATTTTAAAGGCCATCTCTATGAAGATGCCCAACAATGTCTTACGGCATGGAAAGAGCGAGGTATTGCTCTGTATGTTTATTCATCAGGTTCCGTTTATGCCCAAAAGCTGTTGTTTGGTCACACCGGATACGGCGATTTGACGCCTTTATTTTCAGGTTATTTCGATACCCAAATTGGCGGTAAAAAAGAGCAGGATTCTTATACTGCTATAGCGGATCAAATCGGGCTACCACCTCTCGATATTCTGTTTTTATCGGATATTAAAGAGGAGCTCGATGCCTCTAAAGCCGCCGGATTCAAGACTACATGGCTGGTTAGAGAGGGGAATTTGGAGCCAGGTTCGGATCATCCCACTGCGAAAGACTTTTTTGAAATAAAATTTTGAAAATGAATGATTACAGCCTTTCCCTGTATTGCGGCTTTGAGGGTTGGCATAAGGCTTGCGGTAATCGTCGTTGTGACACCTTGCGGGGCCAATGCCGTTTATATTGATAGGCAGTTTTGTAGGAGCGGGCCATGCCCGCGCTCCTATATGTATTATCAAATTCGGGCTTGTCTTAGTAATTACGATGGCTTGAGTTGATCGATAGTCAGCCGGTTCAGATGATGGAGCACCGCCTCTTTATCAATGCGGCCAGGTTCTATATTAGTCAGGTTAGCCGTTGCACAGGCTACGCCATAGCAGAAGGTTTCTAATGGATCATACTGATTTAACATCGCATATGCGATTCCTGCCAGCAGCGTATCGCCACAGCCAACGCTACATAGTGGGGTGCTTGGCGATGGCTGGAGGCGGATTGCGGTAGCCGTTGTCCGGCTGATGGCAATAATACCTTTTGAACCTCTGGAAACAACTACCCATTGAACCCCCTGGTCAATGACTGATCTTGCCGCTGATAGATAGTCGGTTTCCGTCATCAGGGGTCGATTGGCCAGTTCTGCCAGTTCATGTCGATTGGGTTTGATTAAATAGGGCTGTGCGGCTATGCCGTGTTGTAAAGCGGCACCGCTAGTGTCCAGCAATGTAATAGCCGATTTGAGATGGCATAGTTCAATTAACTGCCGGTAAAAATCATCGGAAGTTCCAGGCGGCAGGCTTCCTGATAATAGGACAATATCGTCTTTGTGGATGAGGCTTTTGATTTGTTGAATCAGTTTTTCTTGATCCTCAGGCGTAACGCAATAACCGGGGGTGCGGATATGCAGCTCTTTTTGGTTTGCGGTATCAATGAGCGTCAGATTCGTCCGTGTTCTACCGGAAACCTCAATAAAGCGGGTCTTAAGGTACTGTGAATCCAGTTGTTTGAACAGATTAAGCGAATCTTGTCCAACAAAGCCCAGTGCGGTGACCGGACAACCCAGAGAGTCAAGTGTTTTGGCAACATTGACACCTTTTCCCGCAGCAAATTCGATACTGGAGCGCGCTTGCAGATTATCGGATTGACCCAGATGTTCGACTTCAATGACGTGGTCGATTGCCGTATTGGCTGTGATGGTGAAAATTCGGGCCATCATGGAAAGCTCATACGTTTTTAATCAGTAAGATGCAGTCGGTAAAGCCATCCCTGGCTTGTAAGATTAGGCTTACTTGTTCCGGTCACGCACAAAACTGCTCGATAGCGGCCTTTATTCCGGCGGGGTCCAGGCCGCATAACGCCAGCAGTTCTTCGCGGGTGCCTTGTTCGATGAAGGCATCGGGTAGGCCGATATTCAAGACCGGCATCAGGATTTTCTGCGCCTGTAAAAAGTCATTCACGCCGCTGC
>Ga0208244_100856_pt1 | contig 22321 bp, 16 predicted proteins | sample SubbioCR12Aug_5A_FD_184828 | JGI IMG/M metagenome (GOLD analysis project Ga0208244, IMG submission 184828) | Serpentinite rock and fluid subsurface biosphere microbial communities from McLaughlin Reserve, California, USA - CR12Aug_5A (SPAdes) | ecosystem: Environmental > Terrestrial > Deep... | reverse complement strand
CGCGTCCGCCACCCCGATGAGGGCAATCAAGCAAACACGACCTGCGTTTGCCCCTGCGGGTGGCTGCGCGGCGCCTTGCGCACCACGATTTCCACATCCCGGCCCAAGCGGTTCAGGCATTCGATCATCTTGGCCTCGCTGATACCGCGAAACTGGCCACGCAGTAGCCCGGACAACTTGGGCTGCGGGATACCCAGAATCTCGGCGGCCTGCTGTTGCGTCAAATGGCGGTGGCGGATGATGTCGCCAATCTTGCTCGCCAGGCGTGCCTTGACGTACATGGCCTCGGCGTCGGGAACCTGCAAATCGGCATAGACGTTGCCGGAACCTTCTTCGATTTCGATCATGACTGACCTCCTAAACTGGCCTCGATAGCCTTCAAGCGCAACTTGATCAACTCCACATCAGGCTTGGGCGTTGCAATGCCATGGGTGGATTTTTTCTGGAAGCAATGCACCACATAGACTGCCTGGGCGTAGCGCAGGGTGAACACGGCACGGTAGGCATCGCCTTGATAATCCTCGACCACCTCCAGCACACCCGCACCACCGAAGCCTTTGAGCGGTTTGGCATCAGGATGCTTCTGTCCGCTCTGCGCCAAGTGCAACGCATAGCCGAAGGTGTCCTGCACCTCTTCGGGCATGGCCATCAGGTCTTTTTTGCTTGAGGCGACCCAGCGTAGGGGTTTGATAGGTTGTGGCACTATTGAATTATACCCATTTGGAGCTAACGAACAAGCCCTCACCCGATTAACGCAGAATTCGTTTTATGTTACCAAAGTGGGTGTCCTACTGTTTGTCGAAGGGTTTGTGGCTACCCCCGGTGGGTTGGGGGCTTAGGGGATTGACCGATTAAACGTGGTCTGTCCCCTAATACTCGATCAGGTCTTTTTTGCTTGAGGCGACCCAGCGTAGGGGTTTGATAGGTTGTGGCACTATTGAATTATACCCATTTGGAGCTAACGAACAAGCCCTCACCCGATTAACGCAGAATTCGTTTTATGTTACCAAAGTGGGTGTCCTACTGTTTGTCGAAGGGTTTGTGGCTACCCCCGGTGGGTTGGGGGCTTAGGGGATTGACCGATTAAACGTGGTCTGTCCCCTAATACTCGCTGTGGGTTGGGGGCTTAGGGGATTGACCGATTAAACGTGGTCTGTCCCCTAATACTCGTTTCTTTTGAAGTGGGTGTCCTTTTGTTTGTTCCTCGGCTACCTGCTTGGCCGTGGAAAGTCGGCGCTGGTGTGACGGTGTCGTAGACGTAGAAAACCCCACCCCGCTTGTGACGGGATGGGGTTCAAGGGTTTGATGCTACCCCCGGTGAGCTGGGGGCTTAGGGGATTAACCGATTAAACGTGGTCTGTCCCCTAATACTAATGTTACTGTTTACTAATGTTTCGGGGGAGATTAGGCGAGCAGGAAGTCCGAAGCCGTCAGCGTACCGGAGATACCGGTAATGTTGATCAGCATGTCGTCTGCAGCGGCAACAGCAGCAGTAGCATCATTCACGTACAGGTAGGTACCGGCAGCGGCGCCAGCTGAAACGGTGATCACAGCGGCACTGTAAGCGCCCGCTGCGACACTGGCTGAGATTGCTGTGATACCTGCATAAACTGCAGTCAGATCAGCAGCAGACGCGATCGTTTGAGCCGCAGCGAGAACGATCGAAGTCGCTATAGCACCCGTATCGTCGAGGACAATCTTGTCAGTACCGGCTACGAAGTCCGTGATATGGACGACGCCTGTAGTACCAGCAGATGTCTTCAGCATATTAACAAGGCTATCAGCCTGGAACTTAAAGTTGTCCGCGCCTGCACCACCGGTGATCACATCCTGCTGGCTTGCATTGCTTACGGTGATGGTGTCATTGCCGTCACCACCATTGATAGTGTCATTACCAGCGCCACCATTAATCACGTCAGCCTGCGCCGAACCGGTCAACACGTCATTGGCAGAGCCGCCAGTGATGGCCAGACCGTTAGTCGTGGACGCAGCGGCGTTAATGGTCAGAATACCAGTTGCCGTCGAACCGTTGATTGCGGTATTGATCACAGCGGCAGTAGCGGTAGTCGTTACAGTAATTGCCGAAGCGCCAGAAAGATTCAAAGTGGCCCAGTCATCATGCGCGAGGGTGGTAATGGAGGTCAGACCAGTGCCAGTGTTCGCTGTCAAGTTGATGGTTTCAACATCTGCAACAGCCAACGTGCCGATTGCAACAGCCGTATTGGTGGAGCTGGTGGTGATGGATACGGTGTCCAGCTGACCGACAGTTGCGGCACCCTTGACGCCAATGTTCAAATTGCCAGAGGCCACGGTCGTGATCGCCGCGGCTTGGGTAGCGGTCACATTGGTGAAGGTTGCGTTGCCGCTGGTGCGCAGCGCCGTGATGCCGGCGATGTTGTCCATATTGATGTCGGTAACGTTATTAGCTTGCAGCACCTCGAAGTTGGTGTACTTCGCGCCACTGGCAGCTGTCAGCTGGCCGTTCGCGGTGAACACGATACGGTCAGCCGTACCTACGCCGGCATTTACTGCTGCACCGGCACCCAAAACTGCACCTGCCGTCACGATGTCATTGCCGGAACCGCCGGTGAACACCATTGCTGTAGAAGTGCCCAGTGTCGTGGTAACCGCACCAGTTGCAGTCGATGCATCAACCGTCACCGTTGCGTTGTTCAGAGTACCCGTTGCGACTGCAGCCGTATTGCTGATGGTGAGTTTGGTCGCTGCAACAGCAGCGAGGTCAGTAGTCACGGCGCCAGCACCAGAAATTGTCAAGCCAGTACCGTTAACACCAGCAGCAGTCACAGCACCCGTGGTCAGGGCTGTTGTCGCATCGATTGCCAGGCTTGTGGAAGATGCAGCAGCCGTGATGGCGCCAACTGTGTTAGCAGCGCCGGTTGAATTGATGGTCGTTGCCAGAACTCCTGTACCCGTCAAGGTGGTTGCCAAGGTGCCCAGCGTGCCGCCGGAGATGTTGAGTGTCTGCGCGGTGGCTGCGGCTACGCTACCGAATGCAGCGGTAGTGTTATTCACCACAGAGCCGTTACCGATGATGCCGAATGATCCGCCCGCTGCCAGATTGATAACGGTGATGTCGTCATTTGAACGATCGGAGTTGAAAGTCGTCAGACCGGGGATCAGAGACAGATCGCTGGAGAGCAAATCTACGCCAACGCTACGAACGTTAAGCACCTCAATACCACTGATTGATGCGGCAGGCAAGGCAGCAGCAGCAGCAGCATTGGTGTAATTCAAGACATCGGTGCCATCACCGCCGTTGATCGTGTCCATTGCTTGCAGCGTGGTGTTAGCGGCATTAAAGGTGTCGTTGCCCGAGGTGCCAGTGATGTTGTCCGCACCCGTAGTGAGCACAAACGTCTCCCCCGCCGAACCCGTACCCATCGCCGTCGCCTTAGCAACAGCCGCAATCAGCGTAGCCGGCGCAAGCGCAGCGGTCAGCGTGGCAGCATCGTCGGTCACGGTAGCCAGCCAGGTGCGCGCGCTTGCAGCAGCAGCGTCACCGGCGTAGCCGACGATTTCAGGGGTAGTATTCAGTTCATTTGTGAAGGCGGTGGCAGCTAACAGCTTGTTGGCGATGGCGGTTGCGTCGGTGCCCTGGGCGCTGAAGGTCAGTTGCAGCGCGATCTGGGCAAAGGTCTGGGTGCCAGCGGCCAGCTGACCGGCCCAGTGAATCAGGCCTGCCGGCTCGGCATCACGGCCAAACAGGTTGTTGTACAGGCTGTTGACGATTGCCGCGTTGCTTTGGCCGGCGTACAGGGAGGCATATTCTGCAGAACCACTAAAACCCGCGGCGAGTGCGGTCAGCTGCGCCTGGGTTGCCGGCACGGTTGCGCTCAGCTGGCTTTCCCAATGCGCAAGACCCAGCGGATCAGCAGGACGGTTGAAGTAGGCTACGTAAAGTCTTTGAACTGCTGCTGTGTTGACACCCATGGTTCTTCTCCAATCAATTGAAAGTTGCTACAAAATTTTAACGACGCTTAATCACTGCGCCGCATCATACCTGGCCGCATCATACCTGCATACCTCATACCTGCACGATGCGCCCACCTGATTCACTACGCGGCCGATGTTGGCAGACAATCACGCGCAACAATGTGACGACGATCACAAAACAGCACGTGAGCGTGAGCGGGGCCGAGTTGTTGTTTTTCTGCACATAATCTGCGCATAACAACACAATCAAGCTTTATGCGGGGGGCTTGCGGTAAAGGCAAGCACGATAGCGGCTGGTTCATTGCGCGCCCGGTGAGGCTATCGAACCCGGAGCGTGCCAACGCATGGCCGACGCATGGCCGACGCATGGCCGTGGAAGACGCCGGTATGCCGCGTCAATTTTTGACCCAGGAGGCGCCGCCGGTGGCGAGGCGCTGGCTGTCGAGGCGGCCCTGGAACAGGTAGGCCGCTTCGCCGCCATTGTCAGCGCCAAGGACGCCGCTGACCGCCATGTTGGTGGGGCTGGCGAACTGGCTGTTACCGAGCAGGCGGCCATCACTGGTGACGACGCCTTCGGCCTGAAGCTTGAAGCGCTCGTTTTGCTGGCTGAGCAGATCGAAGCCGGTGCTGAAGGAGGAGCGGGCAAAATCCACCTGGAGCCGGGCATTTTGCAGGGCCGCGGGCGTGAGCGTGTTATTGGCTTCGTTGATGATGTAGGCTTCGCTGCCGGCGAGGGCAAAGCCCATGGTGTTTTGGGCCGGCCGCTGCCAGTCGGCGCCGCTGCTGCGCAGGAGGGCGAAATACGGGCTGATGGCGATGAGCTGCCCCTGCGCGTCGATGACTTTGCTGATGTCGACCGCGCCCGGCCGGTCGAGGATGGGCTGCCAGCGGCCCCAGACGATCTGGCGCGGCGGGACGGCAGGTTCGGCAGCGAGAAACTGCAGGCGGCCCTTTTGCGCTTCCAGGCTGAGGTCGCTGACGCCTGGCGCTGCCTTGCCGGTGTCTGCGCCGGGGCTTTGGGCGGCCGGTTCGTCAGCGCGCGGCGGCGCGCTGGAGTCGGGCGACAGGCTGTGGCCGCGCACCCGCTGCGGCACGGCCTGGCCACGATTGACCTGCAACAGCGCGTCGGCCTGGCCGGCAAACAGTTCACGGCTGGCGGGCCCCTCGCAGGGGCCGCTGCCTTCGGCGGTGCAGGCGCCAGTGAAGCCGCTGGCGACGATGCCGCCCGAGATGACGGCGACGCGCGTGGTCTGCTGGTCGGCAAACACGGTGAAGTCGGTGCCGCGCACGCCGATGGCGGCCACCGGGGTATTGAAGCGGAAATTTTGCCGCGCCTGACTGACCGCCTGGCCGGACACGCTGCGGGCCACGCCGTTCAGCAGCTCGAACTTGATGCGGGTATTGGCCGGGTTTTTTGCGTCGACGTGGTAGGCGACAATGCGCACGCGGGTGTTGGGGCGCAGGATGAGCAGGCCGTTGTCGACGGTTTTGACATAGGTATAGCCATCGCTGCCGGTGGCGAGCTCGTCGCCTTCGTTGACCATGCCGCCCTGGACCACGCGCTGGCCGGCCACCCGCACGTCGCCGACCGACAGCGCGATGCGCCCCGCCTCGCCGGCAAGGACAGGGTCGGCGGCCAGCAGGAGGCTGGCGGCAAACAGGAAACGATGGGGGATCGGGTTTTTCACAAATGCAGTATGCGCTACGTGGCGACATAATCTGTGATGACGGTCACATTTTTTGTTTTTGTTGGTTTGTAATGTGGCGCCGCCGCACCCTGCCCCGCCCTGCCGCAGCGGCCCGCCCGGCAGGCGGCCCACGGAATGTGTTTGCGGGCGTGCCGGCCGCTGCGCGCATGGCTTGCACGCGCAGCATGCCGTTATACTCGGCCCGGGCGAAGCGCGCCCGTTTGGTTTCATGGCCTTCATCAATGCGGATTCACGGTCTTTCCCCACAATCAGACGGGTCATGCGGATGATTCAGTTTTCTGCACGGCTTGCATTGTCCACGGCAACGCTGCGGACGGGGGTGGCCGTTGTGGCCGTGCTGCTGTCTGGCTGGCTGCAATGGGGGTGGACGCCGGGTTTTGCCGATAACTGGATGCGCGATCAGTTTATCCGGCTGCATGCCTCGGATGCGCCCGAGGACAGGGTTGCGGTCATCGATATCGACGAGGCCAGCCTGGCCGCGGTTGGAACCTGGCCCTGGCCCCGGGCGCGCATGGCTGCGCTGCTGGAAACCCTGCTGGCGGATTATGGCGCGCGCGGGGTGGCGCTGGACATGGTGTTGCCGGAGCCTGCCGACGCCCCTGGGGATGCGCGGCTGGCGGGGCTGGCGCAGCATGGGCCGGTGGTGCTGGCGCAGGCATTCGATTATGCGGCACGGGACAAGCCGCTGCGGGTGGGCAGCCTGGCGGCGGGCCAGCCGGTCCGCTTGCCGTCGCAGGCAGCGCTGGCAAGCGGTTTTGTGGCCAACCATGCGGGGCTGGCGCAGGCGGGCCAGGTGGGGAATATCGGGTTTGTACCGGACGCTGACGGGGTGTTGCGCCGGCTGCCGCTGTGGACGCAATTCGAGGGCCGTGAATACCCCAGCCTGGCGCTGGCGCTGGCGTATTGCTGCACGCCGGGCCGTGATGCCGGGCTGGCGGAGGAGGCGTTTGCGGGGCGCTTTTTTACGCTGCCTTTTGCGCGCGAGTGGACTGCCTATACGGTGGTGTCGGCCGCCGATATCCTGAATTTGCGCGCGCCCGCCGACGCGGTTTCGGGGCGTCTGGTGCTGGTGGGCTCGTCGGCGCTGGGCTTGTCGGACCGCGTGGCGACGCCGCTGACGGCTTCGACTTCCGGTGCGCTGGTGCACGCGGCGCTGATGTCGGCGCTGCTGGACCGGCAGGCCGGGATTGCGCCGGCCCCCTGGCCGGGACGCTGGCTGGCGGTGTTGTTTTCGCTGCTGGTGGCGGGGACGGCGGTGTATACGTTTCCGCGCCTGCCGGCGGCGGCCAACGTGGCGCTGCTATGCGCCTCGGCGCTGGCGTGGCTGGGCATCGCTTACGTGATCGGCCCGCATGATGTGCATTTTTCGATGGCGGGCCCGCTGCTGTCGCTGCTGTTCTTGCTGGGGGTGGCGGTGCCGTTCGACTGGCAGGTGACGCAGCGCGAATCGCGCGAGTTGCTGGGGACGCTCAGGCAGTATGTGGCGAAATCCGTGGTGGACGAGTTGCTGCGCAGCAAGGTGAAAAATCCGCTGGCGCCGGCGCTGCGCAACGTGACGACGCTGATCGCGGACATGGAAGGCTATACGGGGCAGGTCGAGTCGCTGACGATGGCGGAAGCGGCGCAACTGACGCACGATTTTCTAGACTGCCTGACGCGGCCGGTGCTGGAAAAGGGCGGCACGCTGGACAAGTACACCGGCGATGGCCTGGTGGCGTTTTGGGGCGCGCCGCTGCCGATTGCGGACCATGCAGACCTGGCCCTGGAAGCAGCGCAGCAGATCGTGATCGAGGTGCAGCGCCTGAGCCGGACGCGCGAGCTGGCCGGCAAGCCGCCGCTGCGGGTGCGCGTCGGCGTCGAGAGTGGCATGGCGATGGCGGGTGATTTTGGCACGTCGTCACGCAGCATTTACACGGCGGTGGGCGATAGCGTGAATACCGCCGCGCGCCTGCAGGTGCAGGCGCGCGACCTGCCCCACGATATTGTGATTGGGCAGGGCACGGTGGCGCAGGCGAGGCGGCACCGCTTCACGCTGCTGGGCGATGTGGTGTTGCGCGGCAAGGAAAAGCCCACTACGCTTTACGCGCTGGAATCGTCTGATTCTCCATGATTGCAGCCGACCGGGTCTGCTTTTTTCTTCCCCCCTTGCGTGGTTTTCTGCGTGGTTTTCGACCGTTGATGTATTTGCCTTTGCCACGCCGTTTTGCGGGCGCCTGCTTGTCGCTGCCCGGCCGCAAGCAGCGGGGTTTGTCTGGACTGCAAAGCCTTTGTTGGGGCGCTGTGCTGTTGATGGCGGCCGCGACAACGGCTTATGCCCAGGCTGACGCCGCCAGCCATGATGTGTATCTGGAGGCGATGTACCTGATCGCAAATGGCCAGAAGCAGGCGGCCAGCGAGGTGCTGGCGCGCATTATTCAGGACGAGCCCGAGCATGCCGGCGCGTGGCTGGATCTGGCGCTGCTTCAGTGCGACCGGGGGCGCGGCCGTGAAGCCGAGCAGCTGTTTGCCGAGATTGTGGCGCGCTTTCAGCCGCCGCCCGTGATTCTGGAGATCATTGCGCAGCGGCGCGCGCTGGGGTGCCACGGCAAGCCGCGCCCCAGCCAGCTGTCGTTCACGCTGAGACGCGGCTATGACGACAATGTGAACCAGGGCGCCAGCACGCCGTATTTCTCGATTGGCTCGGGCAGCACGCTGACCGAGCTGCAATTGCTGCCCGAATATTTGCCGATGCGCGACCAGTTCACGCAGGTTTCGGTCGACTATGCGCGCAAGCTGAACGCGCATGGCACAACGGGGTTCGTCCAGGTGCAGGCACGCATCAACGATGAGCTGAGCCACTACAACACGGGGCTGGTTGCGGTCGAGGTGGCGCATCCCTGGCAGGCCGGAAATTGGCGCATGCGCGGCGCGGGCACGCTGGCGGCACTGAGCCTGGGCGGGGCGCTGTATCAGACGCAGGGCCGCGTGCAGCTGCAGGCTACGCCGCCCTTGTCGCTGCCAAAGGGGCTGCGCTTCGATTTGTCCGCCGGGGTGGCGGGCGTTGCGTACCCGACGCAGTCCAGTTTTGATGCCACGACGTGGGAGATGCGCGGCCTGTTGAATTACGGCACGCGGCAGGCCAAGGTGCAGGCGACGGCGGGCTATTCATTCGACCAGGCTTCGGCGGCCCGCCCCGGCGGGGACCGCTGGGGCTGGTCGGCGGGGATACAGGGCAGCACCCGCATCACGGACACGGTGCTTGGCGAGCTGGGCTGGAGCCACCAGACGTGGCGCAGCGAATCGGCCTATTCGCCGGGGCTGATCGACCAGACGCGCAGCCAGGCAACCGACAGTTTGCGCGCCGGCCTGACGATTCCGGTGGCGGCACGCCAGGCCGTGCACATCGATCTGCGGCAGGTATGGAACCGGGAAAACGTCCCGGTTTTCGAGTATGACAACCTGCAGTTTATGCTGAGTTGGCAGTGGCGGAATTTCTGAGCGGGACGGCTTGTTTACCCGACGCCGAGTTTTGCGTTCAACCAGTACTGGCTGCCGTCGACTACGGTTTTGCCGACGATCGAACAGTTTTTGTGCCAGTCGACGCGGCAGGGCTTTTCGCGGTGCAATTGCCATCCGTTGTCGAACAGCAGTTCCATCAGCCTGCCCTCGATGGGCCGGCTGTGGGTGGCGATCATCAGCATCCTGACGTTGCGCGAGACCCAGTCGATCTGGTCCTGCAGCAGTTCCAGCTCGGCGCCCTGGATGTCGATGTGCATGAAATCAACGGTGCCGAGATCCTGCAGCAGGGTGTCCAGTTTTCTGCAGGGGATGGCTTTGTGGTCGGCTTTTGTGCCGCGGTAGTCGGTTTCGTTGTTCGATGTGCTTGCGGCGGAGCCCATGTCCGCCACGTCCGACTCGGGAAACCAGATCTCGCCGTCATGGGTCCAGACTGCGCCGTTGAACAGCCGGGTAAACACGTTTCCGTGCTGTGCGTCTTCGCCTGCGATTCCGGGCTGCCTCAGGTCGTTTGTTTCGAGGTGGCGGCACATCAGGGGAAAGCGGAGTGATGACGCCTCGACGCCGACCAGGCTGATGGCGCCGAATTTTCTTTGGCGCGCGATGACGCCGGCCAGTCCGATCCAGGGCGCCCAGCCCGCGCCGATTTCAACCGCACAGAATGCGGTTTGCCCCAGCGAACGCTGGAGGGCATCGGTCAGGGCAAGGTATTCGATGGCCTCGGCATGAAAGCCGTCGTCCGGCACGGGAAATTTCAGGCGTTCGGTGTTCAGCGTTCCGGGGCTGACGAATGGCACGCATTGATACAGCGTCTTGACCCCGAAACCGTCCGTGTAATAGCTGCCATCGGTGGCGGGCTCGGTCGTGGCAAATTTGCGGATGGTCTGGAAATCCTCGCCTTCATAGCCTGTGTATATTTGCAGTGGTGAGGCGCCTTGTGTGGCGGCAGGCTGGTTGTTGCCCGGCAGCCGGGTGAGCACCTGCTTGATTGCGCGTTTGATCGTACGTTTGATTGTCGTGTTCATTTTTATCTTTTGTCGCAGGAAAATACGGTTAGATCGATGCGATCAACAAACTGCTGCGCGCTTTCGCGCCACGTCAGCCAAGGCATGGCGGCCGATTGCGGCGCGCGCCCCTGGTCGTTCACGTGCAGCCACTCGCGGATCGCGTCGGCCAGATCAACGGGCGCCAGCCCACGAAAATAGAAGGCATGGTTGCCCGCCACTTCCCTGAAAACCGGGATGTCGCGCGCAATGATGGGCAGCCGGTGCTGGGCGGCTTCGATCAGGGGCAGGCCAAAGCCCTCTCCCTGGCTGGCGGCGATCAGGCAGCGGCTGGCGGCATAGACTTTTTCCAGGTATTCGTCGCTGATGGCTTCCAGCCAGAATAAATGATTGCCCATTTCGGGATGCTGTCGCAAGGTGTCGACCAGCGAATCGACCATCCAGCCCTGTTTGCCGACGATGACCAGATTCACTGGAATGCCCTGACGCCAGAGCTGTTCGAATGCGGCAAGCGCCTGGGCGTGGCCTTTGCGGGGCTCTAGCGTGCCCACCATCAGGAAGCTGGTTCGTGCCTGGAGGCTGGCCAGCGTGGCAGCTGCATTTTCCGGCATGCCTGTTGTGGGCAGGCTGCTGCCAATATCCGCGCCCAGATGAAAGCTGGCCACGTTCACATCAGGCGCATGAGACGGCATGTTGCCGGCGATCCAGGCGCGAACGTCCTGCGCGACGGACTCGGAGATGCAGATCAGGCCGGTCGCCCCTTTGGTGATGTTGCGCAGCCAGGCCTCGAAATAGGCTTGATAGCCGGCGGGCCACCAATCCGGACGCTGCAGCAGCAGAATGTCGTAAACAACAAAGTAAAACTGCACGCCGCGACACCTCAAATGCATGTGTGCGTCGTGGACTTCCTGGGTCATGGTGTTGAGGTCGAGCGCCAGGTAGATGTCGTCCTGGCAGAAATCGACGATGTCATCGACGACATCGGCAGACCGTGCGCCGGTCATGCGGGAAGCAAAGCTGTTGGCGGCCCGATAGCGGGCGCCATCAAAGTAAATCGGTACCACGTCGACATTGAGCGGCGGATGTTCAAGCAGTTCGTGCAACAGGCTGCGGACGACGCGCTGAATGCCGGTGCGGGCATCTTTTTTTGCGATTTCGGTGATGTCCAGCAGCAACTGCCTGGGTGCATCCCGGCCACTATTGAAGCCAATGCTGACGGCCGCCTTGATGAGGTCGAGATCCCCAGGGGCGGCGGGGGCGTCGATGCCGGCAAGCGCATCGATGATGGACGGGGCAGCCAACGCCCCTTGGCCTGGCGCGCCCTCGCGCCGAAAGCGTTGTTCGATTGCGCCAATGGCACGCCGGGCCGTTTCGTCCCACGAGAAGCGTTTGGCCTGCTCGATTCCATGAACGCGCAGCTGGTTTCGCAGCGGCTCGTTTTGCAGCACCTGCGCCATTTTGGCTGCGATGGATTGCGGCGATGAGGCGTCGAAGAGCGCGTCCGCGTTGCCGATGACTTCGGGAAGGCTGGTGTTGTCGGAGCCGATCACGGGCGCGCCGCAGGCCATGGCTTCCAGTGCGGGCAAGCCGAAGCCTTCGTGCCGGGAGGGAAAAACGAACAGCGTTGCAGCACGATACAAGGCTCTCAATTCATCGTCTGCCACATAGCCGGTCAGTATCAGCTCGCCATCGGCAAGTCCTGCTTGCTTGCCCAGCCGTGCCAGTTGAGCACGTGTCGACGCTCCCAGTTTGCTGACTACGACAAGCTGGTGCCCGGCGCGCAGCTCATCTGCCAGCAGACTGTAGGCCGTGATCAGGCCATTCACGTTCTTGCGTGCATCAAATCCGCCCGGCGCATACAGCACCATGTTTCGGCTGATGCCAAGACGCTGGCGCAGTGCCGATATTTCATCCGGGGGGGTGGTCGCCGGCCTGAAGCATGGCTCCACCGCCGTTGATATGTTCACCACGCGATCCCGCTCCACACCGAGGGCGGCCATGGCCTCGCGCCGGGAATGTTCGGATATGGACAGCAGCAGGCCGGCATGCTTGAGCGACTCGATCTTGCGTCCGTAATATTGCTTCTGCGCGGGCGCTGCCAGGTAATCCGCTGGATTCAGCCAGGGAATGAGGTCATACAGAATCACGGCGGTTTTTGTGGCGCCGGCATAGGCGCCGACCGAAGTCGACGCATTATCGATGTAGCCCTCGAACAGGCTGGTGATCAGCACGGCATCCGGCTGCAGTTGCTGGATGAAATGCTCGCGGATTTTTTCGGCCGCCCTGGCACGCCAGGCGTTGCCGGCATCGCATTCGGCCACCGGCGTGGGGAGGTCAAAAACGCGCAGGCGCTGTTTCGGAATGAGCCCGGCAAAAGTACGCCGAATATCGATTACGCTGTCTGGAAATGCGGCGTTCAGGGCGAGCCAGATTTCATGCTCTCCGGCATTGCGCGCCATGGCCAGTGCGAGCGCGAGCGAATAGCGCCCGATGCCGCGAAAGCGGCTTTCCGTTTGCGCACCCTGCATGTCAATTACGATGCGCATCAACCCGCCCTCTTGTTTATGGTTTTTTTGGTTGCCGTGGCCTTTTTGAGTTCGGCGTAGATGCGCGCTGTACGTGGCGACAAGTGGTTCGGGCTGCTCACCGTCTCGCGGCGAGGAAAAAGGCGCTTGCTGCGCTTTTTGAGGCTTTCGAGCAGCGTACCCGCCATGAAGGCATGTTTGACTTTGCGCAGCGCATACAATCCCTGGCGCAACGGTTCTGTGGCGCGCCAGGTGCGGCTATTCAGAATAGCGGCCAGGTGGGCTTCGGCCTGGGCGGCGCGGGCTTCGGTATGGGCAGCACGGGCTGCGACCTCTACGGCGCGGGCTTCGGTATGGGCGGCGCGGGCTGCGGCCTCTACGGCGTGGGCGCTCAGTGCCTGAGTTCTTGCATGGTGCGTTGCGACCAATTCGCTGCAAAGTGCCGAGTTTTCCGTCAGCTTGATGTCATCAAAAACATTGGGCGGCGAAGCGAACGCGGCCGCAAGCTCACTATGTTCGCGCGCGATGTAATAGCGATTCAGGCCGTCAAAGTAAACGAACCGGTAATGTGCCGCAGCGAGAATGTCGTCCCAAACCGCGTAATCGGTTTGGGACGAGTCGGGGACGGTGGCCTCGACCACCATCACCCAGGGGCGCAGGGCCTCGCTGTCCCAGCCTTTGAGCACCTGGGTTTCGAATCCTTCCACGTCGATTTTGAGCCAATGAACCTGTTTGCCCGCAAGTGGCTGCAAGGCCGATTTCAGGGTCCTGGCCGGCACTGAAATTCGCTGATGCTCAAGCAGTCGTTCGGTCTGGTGGCGCAGGGCATAAGCATCCACTGCGGTGCTGAGGCCGGTTCCGGATATGACGTTGAGCACGAGCGAGCCTTCGGTATCGGACAGGGCTATTTCCAGAACGGTTTCGTCGGGCCGATCCTGGCGCAGCAGTTCTGCGTAGTGTGGGACGGGCTCGATATGTATGCCCCGCCAGCCGTGCTCGTAGAAAGCTTTGCTGACCGAATCAATGATGGGATGCTGGGCGCCGACATCGACATAACAGCCTTTGTCGATATGCTTGAGGGCACGCCAGAGCATCACGTCTTCAAAATTTTGCGCGTAGGAATTAAAGCTCATTCCGCCTCCGCTGCAAGGAGGAGGTTCATGAATTCACCATCGGACACAAAGCTCTCCACACGAAGTCCGGCCTTGTCGGCCAGGATGGCGCGTGATCGCCCCGGGAAAAAGAAAAGATGAAATCGGGTGAATTCGTAGAGATATTCGAAACAGGGTGTTGCATGGGACATTTTGCCCCCGGGCTTGAGCAGGTCGCGCATCGTTGAAAGCGCTTGTATCGGATAGCGCAGGTGTTCAAGCACGTTATTCGAAAAGATGCCGTCAAACCGCATCGCCGACAGTTGTTCCTTGTTTGTGATGAGGTACGGGCCGCTTGCCGATGCCGAGCCATGCGGCTCATAGGCATACACATTCCAGCCGTCCTGACGCAGCACGTCCACCGATTTCGACCAGGCGCCGGCTCCCCAATTCAGATAGACGCCATCCCGGTTGGGCGTCAGCGCGTGAAAAGCCCGCACTTCCTGGGCGGTGGAGTCGCCCTCGGAAAATACCTGGTAATGCCATTCATAGTCTCGGGAAAGCGCTGCTTCGGATAGCCGGAGCATTTTTTCGGGCCCGAAGACAAGGTCGCATTGCGGACATTGATGACGGGTTAACTCGCCCCCGCCAAAAATACAAGCGCTCACGAGCACATCGAATTTTTCTGCTTCACTGTGGCAACCACACAAGGGGCAAGACAATTCGGCCGCCGGCTTGCGGTCACTCTCAAGCGTATCGATGATGTCCCATTTTGTGCTGATCTGGTGGCGCAACAATCGCTGGTGGCCCAGCGCGGTTGCATCCTGAAGGTCTTTGAGCGCCCGCGCCAGTTCGTCCGGCCACTGCACGGCCGGGTGAGGCGTTGTCAAGCGGTCAAGCGTTCCCTTTCTGATCACTGCGAGACCGAAGCGGTCAAAAATCTGATTGATGAATTTGGTGAACTTCATGGATAAGAAAAATCACTCCCGGTAAAGTTTGATGCTTGCCTTTGTGTGTCATTCAGGCAAGCCCCTCGCGGAGACGGCAAACCAGGGTGGTTCCAACAGGATTGTCCGGCGATTCGAATTTTTCCACCCGAAATCCCTTTCGTTCCAGCGTGTTGCGAAGATAGCTCTCACGGAATACCAGTTCGAACCATCCATGCGTCCTTATTTGCCACAAGGCCTCGCCTGCCGGATTAAGCCCCCAGTCAAAGGGCAGGTTTTCATTCATGGGTTCGCCCGCGAGAGCCAGAATGCCTTTGGGCGCAAGCAAGGACGGAATGGTATCGAGAAGTTTAAGGTGATCATATGCATGGTGGAATGATTCGAAAAACAGGACGCAGTCGAAGGTCTGATTCAACCTGGTTGCTTCTTCATAACCCAAACAGGCAAAAGCTATATCGACATTCAGCGCCTTGGCGCGCTCGCCAATGAGTTCGCCGTATTTTTGATTGATATCCAGGACCGTGACCTTGTATCCCATCTGTGCCAGCAATAGGGAAGTATTTCCCCACCCTGCTCCCATTTCCAGGACCGAAGATCCCGGCGCAAGGGCGAGAGCTTCGATTATCTTGCCGATACCGATCAATTGCCGGGATACGATGCGGAAATCCTGCGTGCAAAAAGGATAGGGGTGCTTTACATGGTGTTCGACATTGAAATCAAAAAATTCGTTCTGGGTTTCGTATGGCTTGCCCGCCAGCTTTTCGTACACAGACCACCAGTGCTTGCGGTATTCAAGACTCCAAGGATCGCCGGCAACGGGCGGAAAATCAAACCAGAACGCGTTTAATTGCTCAAGAAAACTATTTTCGGATGTCTTTCTCGCTTCGCCGGCAAGATGCAGTGCCGCATCGACTTCAACGAGAGTGGTCAGGCGTTTGCCGGGATAGGGAGCGTGCAAGGGGAACAAGTTCTCTCGTGGCACGACAACCTTGCGGCGAATGAGATGCATGATTTTTTTGATCAACGATTCCTCCCTTGGCTTGAATCCATGCACGTCAGGCTTCCTGCGTCATCCCAAGCTGCACGATTGATATTCACTTCAGAGGATGGTGGCGAGCGTAACGAACCCCAACTTGAAAATTATTCATGCGCAGGTTGGCGAATCACAGAAACTTCTGGTTCGATCCAGGCGCAACCGGTAAAAACTGGCTTGCTCATGTTTGCCACAGTGAACAGCAAAGCCAGGTCGCGCCATTCGTAATTATTTCCCAGGTGGGTATCACTGCTGGCCAGTGCCACCGCTACCGAATAACTTCCCGCACCCAGATTGGTGGGGAAAATAAAGCGGTATTCGGCGGTGTCCCCTGCCTGCATGTCATGCAGCGCACCTCCCAGATGGTGCGTGTTAACGCCATACATGGGCTGCCCCAGCCTGTCCTTGATCATGTAGCCCACCACCAGCCGGGGTACAAAAACATTGGCCTGGGCTTTGATGTGCAATGTCACGACTGCGCCGACGTCCACCATTTCCATGCTGTTGCCGTGTGCGTCAAGCAAGGCTAGGTCCACAATGGAAGCCTCGCCCGTGCCCGAGATGGTTTGCACCCGGCCATCAGCGGCTTTTGTCTGCGCAATGGTGGAGTTTTCACGCTCGGCAATCAGCGCATTGTAAAAATCCATCACTTCTTCCGGACGGCCTTCCTTGGCGAGACGGCCTCCATCCAGAAGAATGACTCTGTCGCAAATGGACTGGATCGCCGTACGGTCATGGCTGACGATCAGCAGGGTGGTGCCTTGTTTGCCAAACTGCCTGATCCGCTCGAAGCTCTTGTGCTGAAAATAGGCATCGCCTACCGACAGGGCTTCGTCCACGATCAGGATGTCGGGGCGCTTTGCTGTGGCTACACTGAATGCGAGACGCATTTGCATGCCGCTGGAGTAAACGCGCACCGGCTGATCAATGTAATTGCCGATCTCGGCAAAGGCTTCGATCTGGGGCAGCAGTTCGGTGATTTCGTCAGTACTCAGCCCCAGCATCTGTCCGGTCATGAAAACATTATGCCGTCCGGTGAAGTCGGGGTGAAACCCCATGCCGAGTTCCAGCATGGCGGCAAGCCGACCACTTACGGCGACGCTGCCCGTGGTGGCCTGGGTGGTGCCGGTAATGAGTTTGAGCAGGGTGCTCTTGCCGGCGCCGTTGATGCCGATGATACCCACCGCCTCACCGGGATTGACGGTGAAGTTGATGTCCTGCAGCACCCAGTGCAGGCTATGGCACGGCTTGCTGAACGGGATCACCCACTCGGCCAGCCTCGACCAGCGGTTGGGATATTGCTTGTAGGCCTTGCCCAGATTGGTAACGGTAATGCTGCCCATCAGAGCTCGTCCACCATTTCACCGGAATGCTCGCGGAACAGGCGCAGACCGAAAACGCACAACAGGACCGCGACCACGGCCGGCATCAGCAGGGTTTCCCATGCCGGCCACTGACCGAGGACGAAAACACCCTGGTAGGCGGCAATCAGCGGCGCCATGGGATTCCAGCCCAGCAGAATGCCGCGGGCGGCTTCGGGAAGGATCGACGCCGGGTAGACGATGGGGGTGAGCCAGAACCAGAACTGCAGCACTACACTGAACAACTGCCCGACGTCGCGGAAGAAGACGTTGAGGACGCCCAGGCTGATACCCAGGCCGATGGCGAAGGCAACCTGAATGATGAGCAGCGGGATAAGCGCGAAGTATGACCAACCCGGGAAGCTGCCGGCAACCAGTAGAAAAAGGGTGAACAGGCCGAGGATGATGGCAAAGCTGAGGCCGGCATTGAGCACGACGATGACGGGCAGGCAGAGCCGCGGGAAGCTGAGCTTCTTGAGCAGGTTGGCGTGTTCCAGGAAGACGTTCTGCGCGCGGCCGGATATCTCCGCGAAAAAGCCCCAGGTGATGATGCCGGCGCACAGGTAGATGCTATAGGCGAAAGTGGTGTCCACGCCCGGCAGTTTGGCCTTCATTACCTGCGAGAAGATGACCGTGTAGACGACGATCATCGCCAGCGGCTGGATGACGGTCCATGCCGCGCCCAGCAGCGAGTTGCGATACCTGGACTGAAACTCGCGCTTGACGCTGCCAAGGATGAAGCCGCGATAGGCCCATAGCGGCTTGAGGACGCCGGCGATCATGCGCGGCCGTGCTCGATCAACATGCGCTTGCAGCCGCGCCGGGGCGGCCCTTGCCACGCGCCCTTGCAGGACAAACACCGGCGCCTGCTTTCGGTGCCGGCGGGATCAAGACTGCAATTCCTCTTTCCAGTGGCTGATCAGGCAATCAAGTGTTTCTTCGATGAGAACATGGGGTTGCCAGCCAGTATGGGCGCTCAGTTTGCCATGATCGCCATATACCCGGCGTTGATCCACCGAACGCATGCGCGAAGGGTCGGCCAACACGTCGGCCTGGACGCCGGCGCGATCCAGCATGGTACGTAAGGTAGCAGCCAGCCGATACTCATGGCCTGAACAAACGTTGTAAACCTCGCCGGCCCGGCCCCGTTCAAACAAGGCGAGGTAGGCCTCGATACTCCGCGCGGCAAGATGCAACTCCCGGTCCGGACGCGACGAATTCACGAGATCGTAAACCGCATCGGGAAGGGTGGCATCGAAATCGGGAGCTGGCTCGCAGGGGATGACGCGTTCGCCCCAAGGCGAATCGGACAAGTGGCGGCGCAAGGCGCTGCCAACGAAACCATTGGAGCCGGTAATAAGCAGTCTGGGCATTCTGGCTAAATATATAATTGATAACAGCGAACATCCCACACCGGTCTGACGTCATGACCAAACCTCCCGGAATGGCTCAGCGATCATTCTTGGTGTCGTGACTGACGATACATAGGAGCCTGCCCGACTTAAAGGAAATTTAAAGGAAATCGCCTGCAAATCCGCCTGGCCGGTTCACAGACCATCCTGGTCAGCCGACGTTACGACTCTTTAACGTCTGACAGACTTCCCGGCCAGAATGAAGGGTATTTACGGAATGATAAAATTCGGCACTCTTAGGTTATATTATCTTAGAAACACCCGTTGACCGCTCACGAACACACAGGATTCAGCGTGAATACTCGTTTTTACCCATTGGACCGGGCTCTCTTCTCAGGTGCGCCCACCAGGCACCCGCGAGGGGTACGCCAACGGCCGCGACACGCCGCGGCTTCCAGCCCCTTTCACTCAACCGACGCCTGCGGAGAATGAAGCAAGCCATCGATATGCTTCAGTCAGGCAAGCCGGGCGCCATGCCGCAACCGGAACTTGCTCTGACCCCCGCGCTGTTGTCCACCCTGCCCCTGCTTCAGGGCGTCGATGAGACCCTGTTGGCGCGTTTGACTACGTGCGCACGGCTACGCATTCTTGCCAAACGTGAATATATTATCCGCAAGGGTTCGGCTGGGGAGCACCTGCTGTTCCTGGTCAAGGGCGCGCTGCAAGTCCTCGACATGACCGAGAGCGGGCGCGAAGTCGGCCTCAATTTTCTCTGGCCAGGCGAATATTTCGGCGAACTGTCGATCATTGACGGTTTACCCCGCTCGGCGTCGGTGGTGTCGACGGAACGGTCGGTGGTGCTTTTGATCCCGCATGCCGATGCCTTGTTTTTGCTCCACCGCTCGCCGCTCGTGGCTGAGCGCCTGCTCAAGCGTTTCGCTGAACGGTTGCGGCGGGCATCTGAGTACCAGGCCATCCTGAGTTTGCCAAATGCCTCACAGCGTATTTATGCCCTGCTGTCGCGCTTCGTACAGATCGCCCCCGGTGGATTGACGGTGATCGCGAAAATGCCCACCCAGCAGGAGATCGCGGTCACGGTGAACACCAGCCGGGAAACCGTGTCCCGGGCGATCAGGGCGCTGATCCAGCAAGGCGTGGTGCAAAAAGACATGCGCCGCCTGATCGTGCGCAAGCCCGATGCCTTGCACGTGGCGACCCTTGATGAGCCGGAACAGTAGCGAATTCCCCCTGCCTGAACGAACCAACGGCGAGCCGAAAACTTCGCCCTCGATGCCTCGAAAAAACGCTGTTTACCGCTCGTCTTCCATGGTGTGCAGTTCCAGATCAGTGGGCGTACCGTCGAGACACAGGGAGCCGACAGCGCGGGTTTGATAGCGCTGCTGGGCCTGCGCGACCTGGGCGCTGAGCAACAAGCGGTGAGGGCCGACACGGGTTTGACGCTCAATGCGATGCGCCAGGTTGGCCACCTCACCCAGCACGGTATATCGGCGCGGAAGCTGTCCGAAGCTGCCCGCCATCAGTGGCCCGGCATGCAGGCCCACGCCGATATCAAGCGGCGGCAGATGACGCGCCCGAAACGCCTCGTTCAAATTCAGCAGATGGCGCCGGATGGCAGCCGCCGCAGCGACAGCATGCTCGGCCTGGGTTGCCGGGCTGCCATCACGCCAATAGGCCAGCAAACCGTCACCGGCAATATTGTCTATATGGCCGCCGTGTTTTTCGATCTCGCCAACGACCATATCGACGCCCGTGTTGCCCCAGAAGGCAGTCTGTTCGGGGGATAGTTGCCGCGACACTGCTGTGTAGCCAACGATGTCCGCATACAAGACAGTGAACCAGGTCACTTCGTGCACCGGCTCCTCGCCGCGCGATAGCCTCGCCACCAGGGGTAAGGGCAAATAGGCGGCCATTCTTCGCAGCAAAAGGTCGTGGCCGGTGCTGGCGCGTGCGATCTGCATCAGGCCGGCGAACATCACGGGAAACAGGATCGGCAAGGCGATGGGCAAGGCCCACCCCACACGGTAGGCGGCAGCATTGATCGCCGCCCACAGCAAGACAAATCCTGTGCCCAGCGCAAGCGAAAACCAGAGCCGCTGCCTGAAAACCAGCAGCAGTGCCCATTGCACCCCAACCATAACAAACGCGATCAGCGCTCCAATTCTCGGTGGATAGACAAAGCCGTTCGCCAGCCATGCAGAGAGGAAACGGGCGGGCGTTTCGACACCCGGTACCTGGAGTTCGATCGGTGTGTTGATGTGGTCGCCCAGCCCCATGGCAAGCCCGCCGACAAGGGCGATGCGATTACGCAGGGTTTCCACTTCGACGCGGCCCTGCCATACGTCAGCTGCAGACACATACTGATGCGGACTGGGGTGACGCCATGGAACCGTGACCGTGCCATTTTCATCCAGGGAGATCGCCAATTCTTCCCCGCCCACGGGGATGATGCGCCAGGGCGCCTGAAACCATTCCCCTCGGGTCAACCGCCAGGCGGGGCCGCCAAGCCACTCATTGACAAAGGCCAGCCAGAGGGTTGGGCTGCAACCCTCGACATGACATAGAAATGGTGCCAGCCGCCTGACTCGGCCGTCGGTGTCGAATGTGGCGTTGATGTGCCCCACCCCGGCCAAGCTCGGCGCAAGGCTGCCCGAGGTCGCGAGAAAACCTGAATAGACCGGGAATCGGGACCAGTCGCCGTCTGCGGGCATGGTCTGCAATTGGCCCTTGCCCGGACCGACATCTTCAAGCAGTTGCCCAGCGAAAACGGGAGGAAGGCCCGCTTGGCCGAGAATTCTGACCAGGCTGGCATCTTCGTCCGCCAGGCCTCCGGGCGGCAAAACCATATCCAGAATGATCGCGGAGGGCTGGTAAACCGAACCGAAACGCGAAATAAACTCTGCCAGCGTGCCGCGGAGCCAGGGCCAGGGACCAATGGTGTCCAAAGCCTTTTCGTCAATCGCGACGATGACCACCGCGGCACTTGCCCCTTTATCAGCCAGATAGCGCAAACGAAAAACCGAGAGCGCACGCTCAAGTCCTGCACCGGCGGGACTCTGCAACAAAAGCAGCACGCCGAGCAAAGCAGCAGCGCCGAGCAGGAACGCATTACGCAAAGAAAGCGAGGCGAAACGTCCGGTCATCGTTAGAACATGCCCCTGCATGCCGGGCTGCCGTCTTCTCCCATGGGGCGCGTCTCTCCAGCCGCCGCGCACAGGACACTCGTGGCGCTGGCCAGGCGCACGATCACATAAGCTTTACCGCCTTTTTCCGGCAGCGCTCTGGCGCAGCAGGTGCCATCTCGGCCAGTCATGTCCGCTTTCTGTGCAGTCTCGCTCATCGTTTCAGTTCGTTATGCGCGCCCTATTCGCGCCGCCATCGATACGCCACGGTCAATTCTGGCGCAACGAATTCTATTGCATTCCCGGAACCCCTGCCGACGAAACGGCTGGCAGCGGAAATCTGACGGTACGGGATCAGGGTGCGAGGGTTAATCCGGTTGAGTGAGTGTGGTCACGAGATTTGATGGTGCGATGTTCGCGTTCGATGATGGTCGTACGTGTGGCATGGCGAAAGCGCAACGCCGGCAAGTGAAGCCGGCGTTGTCGATGATGGAACAGCTCAGGGTGTAGTCAGGACGGCGCGTCGTTGGGCGTGTTGGTCGGAGGGGAACGGCTATTGGCGTGCTGCTGCGAGTAGAAGTGACAAATCTGTTCGCCGTAGTGGGCGTCGAAGCTATCGACGAGTTCGCACAGGAAGTTGTAGATCATGACGGCGGTGGCATCATCGAGCACAGGCAGATGGAGCGTGACCGTGACGGGATCGGGTTTGG
>Ga0208244_100855_pt1 | contig 22364 bp, 20 predicted proteins | sample SubbioCR12Aug_5A_FD_184828 | JGI IMG/M metagenome (GOLD analysis project Ga0208244, IMG submission 184828) | Serpentinite rock and fluid subsurface biosphere microbial communities from McLaughlin Reserve, California, USA - CR12Aug_5A (SPAdes) | ecosystem: Environmental > Terrestrial > Deep... | reverse complement strand
CCCTGGATGACCTGCTGAATTCCGCAGCAGACCGCCCTGCCCTCCGAGCGCTGGATCATCGGGAACAAGCTGCGAAAAGCCGCCTTAATCTTGAGCGTGCGGCGCGCTACCCGGATGTCACGGTGGTGCTTAACACGGGGCGGGAGGGGCCGCTCGATGCCCGCGAAAAAATTGTCGGGTTGAGTGTCTCCCTGCCGCTCCCGGTGTTCCGCCAGAACGCGGGGAGCATCGGGCGGGCAACCACGGAATTCACCCAAATCCAAATCGAGCGCGAGGTCACAGGCCGCGACGTCCGCGCCCAGGTGGTCGCCCTGTGGGAGCGATTCACCAACCTCAAGGCGAGGATGGATCGGCTCAAGGAATCGGTGCTGCCCAGCCTGCAGGATAACCAACGCCTCTCCTCCATTTCCTTCCGTGCAGGCGAGATCGGCCTGCTGCAATTGTTGCTGGTCCACCGCCAGGCGCTGGATGGACAGCGGGATCTGCTCGACGCACGCACCGAATTGCGCCTGACCAAAGTGGCGCTGGAAGCTGCGGCGGGCTGGCAGTCCACGCCAGACCTGCGCTGAACAATTCACCCAAGAATTTAGGAACTCATGACATGAAAAACTCACACAGCCAGCAAAAATCTGGCCTGAAACGTCTGGCCTTGCTGCTCCTGGTCGGTAGCTTGTCTGCAACCCTGCTTGCGGGGTGCGGCGACAAACCGGCACCGGAGCAAGACGTCTCCCAAAAAACGGAACCCGAAAACCAGGGCACGCAAAAATCCCCGCCAGAAAAACCGGGAGAAAAAGCCGCCGAGAAACTGCTCGATCTGAGTGACGCGGAGATTCATCAAGCGGGCATCAAGATACAGAAACTGGAACTTCAGGAAAAAGCCGACCAGATCGTGGTCACCGCCACCATCCAGGCTAACCAGGACAGGCTAGCCCATGTCGCACCCCGGGTACCGGGCCGCATCGTCAAGGTGAATGCCAGCCTGGGCGACCGAGTAAAACCTGGCCAGGCATTGGCCACACTCGACAGCATCGAGCTGGGCGAAGCGCGTTCCAGCTATCTTCAGGCAGCGAGCGAGGCGGCGGTGGTGCAGGCCGGTTTCGATCGCGCCAAGCGGCTGCAAACGGAGAACATCATCCCCGAAAAGGATTATCTGCGCGCCCGTGCCGAGCACGAAAAGGCCCGGGCCGCCCTGCGTGCCGCCGCTGACAAGTTGCGCATGATGGGCGTCTCCCCGGAGAAACTGTCTGGATCGGTGTTTCCGCTGACCGCACCCTTTTCTGGCACGGTCATCGAGAAAAAAGCGGTACTGGGCGAGCTCGCGCAACCAGACGCATCCCTGTTTACCGTGGCCGACCTGTCCATCCTGTGGATCGAAAGCGATCTGTTCGAGAAAGATCTTGGCAAGGTCAAGGTCGGCGCCCAGGCAGCCGTCACAGTGTCCGCCTATCCGGGCGAAGTGTTCAAGGGGCTGCTCACCTACATCAGCAGCACGATGGACAGGGAAACCCGTACGGTCAAGGCGCGGGTCGAAGTGCCAAACACCGACGGCAGGCTGAAACCTGAAATGTTCGCGACTGTAGCGATCGGTACCGGGGGGAGTGTCAAGACGTTGCTCGTGCCGGAAGGGGCGGTGTTGCTCTTGCAAGGGCAACCGACGGTATTTGTCGCCGAGAGTGGTGGGTTTGAGCCACGCGCCGTGGAAGTGGGCGAACGTGTCCAAGGATATGCCGTACTCAAATCCGGCGTGGTGGCCGGCGAGAGCGTGGTAGTGAGCGGCGCCTACGCGCTAAAAGCCCGATTGCTCAAGTCGCAAATCGGCGACGCGGATTGAGGGGGCGGCCATGTTGAATAAAATTGTTGATCTTTCCCTGCGCTACAAGGTGCTGGTGCTGGTGGCGTTTGTGCTGGTGGTGATGTTGGGCGTGAAAGCCTGGCTTGAAGTGCCGGTGGATGCCTTCCCCGACGTGACGCCGGTGCAGGTGAATATTTATACGGAGGCACCGGGGCTTGCGGCCGAGGATGTTGAAAAGCTGCTGACCTTTCCGGTGGAGGGTGTCATGGCCGGCCTGCCGGGAGTGGAGGAGATACGCTCGGTGTCCCTGTTCGGGCTGTCCTATGTCAGTGTGTATTTCAAGGACGACGTGGACATCTATTTCGCCCGCCGCCTGGTGAGCGAAAAGCTGCAGGAGGCCAAGGGCCGCATTCCGGAAGGCTACGGCGAGCCGGTGCTCGGTGCCAACAGTTCAGGGTTGGGCCAGGTGTTCTGGTACACCATCGAATCCGCCGACAAGAAGCTGTCCGGGATGGATCTGCGTACGCTTCAGGACTGGACGGTACGGCTCGTTCTGCGCACCGCACCCGGGGTGGACGACATCATGTCCTGGGGCGGCGACGAGAAACAATACCAAGTGCTGATCGACCCGCGGCGGCTTATCAAGTACGGGCTGACCTTCAAGGACGTGATGGAAGCGCTGACCGCCAACAACCGCCAGGTGGGCGGGCAATACGTTAACCTGGGCCAGGAACAGTACCTGGTGCGCGGCTTGGGCTTGGTTTCCAATATGCAGGACATCGGCGGCATTGTCGTTACCGAAAAGGAAGGCACACCGGTCTACGTGCGCGACGTGGCCGATGTCAAGGAAGCGCCCTCCCTGCGTAGCGGCGCGGTCACCAAGAACGGCGAGGAGGTGGTGCTTGGCATGGCGTTGCAGCGTATCGGCGAGAACGCCAAGAACGTGGTGGATGCCGTCAAGGAAAAGCTGAAGACGGTCCAACAAGCCTTACCCCCGGGCGTGACGATCAAGCCGGTGTACGACCGCACCGAGCTGGTCGAGAAGGCGGTCAAGACCGCCGAAAACGCCCTCGTTGAGGGTTCAATCCTGGTGGCCATCATCCTGTTCCTGTTTCTGGGTGAAATCCGTTCGGCGGTGGTGGTGATTCTTGCGCTTCCGCTCGCCATGCTGATCAGCTTCATCCTGATGCAGCAATGGGGCCTGTCCGCCAACCTGATGTCGCTGGCCGGGCTTGCCGTGGGCATCGGCATGATGGTGGACGGCGCCGTGGTAATGGTTGAGAACGGCTTCCGCCTGCTCAGCCACAAGGTCGGACAATCGGTCAACAAGAGCCATGTGATCCTGGAAGCAGCGCGGGAAGTGATCAATCCGACCGTGTTCGCGATCCTGATCATCATCGTGGTGTTTCTGCCGCTGTTTTCTCTGACCGGGCTCGAGGGCAAGCTTTTCAAGCCCATGGCGCTCACCATCACCTTCGCCATGATCGGTTCTCTGCTGCTGACCTTGACTTTGGTGCCGGTGCTCAGTTCGCTGATTCTCAAACCCAAGGAGGAGAAAGACACCTTCGTGGTGCGCTGGGCGAAAAAGCTTTACCTGCCGCTGCTGGACTGGGCCCTGGAGAACAAGCGCAAGATGGTCGGCGGGGCATTGATCCTGTTGATCGGAACCCTCGCCCTGTTTCCTTTCCTCGGCAAGGAGTTCATGCCGACCTTGCAGGAGGGCGGCATCATGTTCCGCGTCACCAGCATTCCCTCCACCTCGCTGGATGAATCGATCCGCATCTCCGAGGGCATCGAAACCGAACTCAAGCATTTCCCTCAGGTGAAATCCGCCATTGCCATGATCGGCCGCGCGGAGAAAGGCGAGACGGCGGACGTCAACTACATGGAAATCCTGGTGGACCTCAAGCCTCATGAGCAATGGCCGAAGCCGATTTCCTTTCCGGAACTGACACGGGAAATGCAGGAGGCGCTGGAGAAACAGGTGCCAACCTCCGTCATCGCCGCCACGCAACCGATCCAGATGCGCGTTGAGGAATTGATTTCCGGCGTGCGCGCCACCCTGGCCTTGAAGCTCTACGGCGAGGATCTGGCCACGCTGGATCGCTTGTCCACCGAGATCAAGTCCGTACTGGATAAAGTGCCTGGCGTGGCCGACCTTTCCCTGGAAGCCAACAAGGGCAAGCCGCAAATGGTGGTGAAGGTGAACCGCGAAGCGGCGGCGCGCTTGGGGCTGAACGCCGACGACATCCTGGAGATAGTGCAGGCCGGCATCGGCGGCAAGGCCGTCTCCACCCTGATCGATGGCGTGAAGCGCTTCGACATCCAGGTGTGGCTCGCGCCTGAATTCCGCGACAGCGTTGAAGCCATCAACAACATTCCGATCCGTACCCGTAGTGGCGCGCTGGTGCCGTTGTCCAGTGTGGCCACGATAGAACTGGACGAAGGTTATTCCTTCGTGCGACGCGAGCAACTGCAACGCTATGCGGTGATCCAGATGGACGTGAAAGGGCGTGACGTGGACAGCTTCGTGAAGGAGGCAGCGGCCAAAATCAAAAGCGAAGTGAAGATGCCGGCCGGCTACTGGGTTGAGTGGGGTGGCGCCTTCGAGAACCAGCAACGTGCCATGGCCAAGCTGGCGCTGATCGTGCCGCTTACCATCGGACTGATCTTCATTCTGCTGTATACGGCGTTCAACTCCCTCACCTACGCCACGCTGATCATCGCCAACGTGCCGTTCGCCATCATCGGTGGCGTAATCGGTTTGTTCATCACTGGGCAGTATCTGTCGGTGCCCTCGGCTATTGGTTTCATCGCCGTGTTTGGGGTGGCGATGCTGAACGGCATCGTACTGGTGTCCTTCCTCAACGATCAGCGGCGGCAGGGGCTGTCGGTCAGGGAGGCGGTCAAGCAAGGTGCTGCGCTGCGGCTGCGGCCAGTGTTGATGACGGCATCCATCGCCATCTTCGGCCTGGTGCCGATGCTGCTCTCCAGCGGCGTCGGAGCGGAAACACAGCGTCCGCTGGCGACCGTAGTGGTGGGCGGGCTGTTTACCTCGACGGCGTTGACCTTGCTGCTGTTGCCGCTGATGTACGAATGGGTGGAGAACCGTCGCGAACGCAAACAAGCGAAGTAAACCGGAAACGTGCGGCCTGAAGAGGCCGCACGCAATCACCAGACAGGAGAAAACGCATGAGAGAGATCAAGGCTTACATCCACAATCACCGCATCGGCGATGTGATTCGCGCCCTCAAGGACTCAGGGCAATGCAATGCGAACGCCGGTTGCCACAACCTTGGTGTCATCCCGGTGCAAAGCCTGCTGAAGGCGGTGGATGCCAGGGAGCAGCACTATTCCGTCGAACTCGCCGAAGAGGTCATTCACGAATCCAAGCTGGAATTGGTCTGCGAGGATCACCAGGTGAACGAACTGGTGGACATCATCGCGCGCACCGCCCGCACCGGCCAGGCCATGGCAGGGTGGATTTATGTGAGCGATATCATCCAGGCAGTTCCAGTCGCAGGACGGCCATGACCCCATAGATATCGGCGGAGTCAAAAGCCAACGCAATACTGCGCAAAGCAACCTGAAAGGTACGAACTGCTTCATTGACAGGATAAGTTCGCAGTAACTATAGTGTCGGCCATGCGACGGTTTCTCTTGACCCTAATGCTGTGCCTACTACCGCTCCAGATATCCTGGGCTGCGGTGGCTGAGTATTGCGGGCACGAGCAGGACAAAGCCGCACAGCACTTCGGCCATCACGATGACGAGCACAAAGCGTTTTCCGCAAAACCCGACCCGGACAAACAGCCTGAGAAATTCGACCTCGGGCACGATCACTGCCATATGGCCGGCTTCCTGGGCCTCATGAACGAGGCGGCTTTCCCCGCCTCTATTCCCCCTATACAGCCCGCGTTGCGATGCGACGAAGCGGCTTGTTCTTCCCTCGCACTGGATAGACCCGAACGTCCCAACTGGTCCGCGCTCGCCTGATACGGCGGGACGGACTCCATATTTTTAGCTAGCACGCACTCTGTAGCCTGCGCGGTTCCGTTTCGCCGGATTCATCCTTTCATTTTTGGAGAATTCGATGCGAAGACATCTATGGCCGCTTGGGTTGGCGGTTCTGTTTTACAACCCATCTTTTGCACAAACTATCGATGCCGCGCACAGCGGCACTGTTGAGCTGGGCCGTGTCAGCGCGATGCGTGACGCCGCACCGGCTGCCGCGCTCACCCTGAAGATAGCGCTGGAGCGGGCATTCGACGCCAACCCGGTACTGTCCGCCGCTCAGCGCGAACTGGATGCAATCGAGGCAACGATCATCCAGGCGCAAGTGCGCCCGAATCCGGAAATTGCCGCTTACATTGAAGACACCCGCAAGGCAACACGGAGCACCACGCTCCAGTTGAATCAGCCGATCGAACTGGGCGGCAAGCGCTCAGCCAGGATCGGGGCTGCCGAGCGCGCCCGTGATGCCGCAGCGGCGGAACTGGCCGCCAAGCGTGCCGAGGTTCGTGCGGGTGTAGTGGTGGCTTTCTATGACGTGCTCGTGGCGCAGGAGCGTTTGCGACTCGCGCAGGCCTCGGTCGAACTCGCGCAACGCGCGAGCAGTGCTGCTGCACGGCGGGTCACCGCTGGCAAGGTGTCGCCAGTGGAAGAAACCCGGGCGCGCGTGGCCGAAGCGGGGGTACGCGTCGAATTGGCTATCGCGACCAGCGAACTGGCCACGGCGCGCAAGCAACTTGTCAGTACCTGGGGCGACCTCTCGCCGAATTTTGCGCGGACCGAAGGCGAACTGACGGCGCTGCCACCGCTGCCTGATCTGGCCGAGCTGAATGCCCGCCTCGCAGCCTCGCCCAATTTGTTGCGGGCCAGGATCGAGGTCGAGCGTCGACTTGCGTTGACGGAGGTCGAACGCAGCCGGCGCGTGCCTGACCTGACCGTTAGCCTGGGTGCCAGGCGCAATGAAGAGTTGGGCCTCAACCAGGCGATTCTCGGAGTTTCGATTCCGATCCCGGTTTTCAACCGCAATCAGGGCAATCTGCTGGAAGCGTTGCACCGTACCGACAAGGCGCGGGATGAACTGTCTGCGGCCGGGATCCGCCTGTCCAATGAGATGACGCTTGCGTACGAGCGTTTGAGTTCGGCACGCCAGGAGGCAGGGATGCTGCAACAGGAAATTCTGCCCGGTGCGCAAAGTGCCTACGATGCCGCAACCAAGGGTTTCGAACTCGGCAAATTCAACTTTCTCGACGTGCTGGATGCCCAGCGCACGTCATTCCAGGCCCAGTCCCAATACCTGCGCGCGCTGGCCGAGGCACATCGATCAGCCGCAGCAATCCAGCACATTCTCGGTGAGGCATCGCCCAGCTCAACCCTGGCCCCAGCCGCCACCCAACCGTAGGAACCCGACATGAAAATCAACTTGAACAAGAAACAAATGCTTTCCATTTCTGGCGTTCTGGTGGTGGGTGCGGTCATCGCCTGGCTCATCCTCGGCACGAACAAGTCACAGATGGAAACCGATGAACATGGGCACGACAGCCACACAGAAGCGGCCGCTCATAACGATGCGGAGCATCACGGTGAAGAAGCGAAAGACGGTCATGCGGACGACAAGGAACACGCGGATGAAGAGCACCATGAGGAGGCTGCCGCACCACAGAAAGGTCCGCATGGTGGGAAGCTATTCAAGCAGGACGGTTACGCCATCGAGGTCACGATCTTCGAAGCCAACGTCGAACCGCAGTTCCGTATTTACACCTATCTAAACGGCAAGCCGCTCGACCCGACGGCCAGCCAGGTGACGCTCACGCTTGATCGCCTCGGTCGCCCGCCGCAGGTGTTCAAATTCGTGAAAGAGAATGATTACCTCAAAGGGGACGCGGTGGTTGAAGAGCCACATTCGTTCAACGTCACGCTCACTGCACAGCACGGCAACAAGTCCTATCGCTTTGGTTATGAGCAGATCGAGGCGCGGGTGGCCATGACTGATGCGCAACTCAAGCAAAGCAACGTGGAAGTGTTGACTGCCGGGCCGGCGCGCATCAAGAGCGCATTGAACCTGATTGGCGAAATACGCTTCAACGAAGACCGTTTGGTACATGTTGTGCCTCGTCTGGCCGGCGTTGTCGAATCGGTCGCGTCCAACATCGGCGACCAGGTGCGCAAGGGCCAGTTACTCGCGGTGATTTCCAGCCAGTCGCTGGCCGACCAGCGTAGCGAGTTGCTGGCCGCGCAAAAACGCCTGTCGCTGGCGCGCACGACTTACGCGCGCGAGAAAAAACTGTGGGAAGAAAAAATCTCGGCCGAGCAGGATTATCTGCAAGCACGGAATGCCATGCAGGAAGCGGAGATTGCTACCCAGAACGCGCAGCAAAAACTGGCCTCGCTCGGCGGCGCAGCGCGGGGGAGCGGCAATCTCACACGCTACGAGATACGTGCACCCATCAACGGCGTGGTGGTGGAGAAGCATATTTCTCTCGGCGAAGCCGTGAAGGATGACGCCACCATTTTCATTGTCGCTGACCTGTCCACGGTGTGGGCCGAAATGACGATTTACGCCAAAGACCTGAACACCGTAAAGGTCGGCCAGAAGGCCACGGTCAAGGCCACCGCGTTCGAGTCCCAAAGCAGCGGCGCCGTGTCCTATGTCGGTGCGCTGGTAGGTGAACAGACCCGCACGGCCAAGGCCCGCATCGTGCTGCCCAACCCGAAAGGCATCTGGCGCCCCGGTTTGCCGGTCAACATTGAACTGGTGGCCGGTGAGGTCGAGGTGCCGGTGGCCGTCTCTGTGGAGGCGATCCAGACCGTGCGCGACTGGACTGTTGTGTTCGGTCGCTACGGCGACAACCTCGAAGCACGACCCGTGGAACTGGGACGCAGCGACGGCAAATTCACCGAAGTCATCAGCGGGCTCGCCGCAGGTGAGCAGTACGCCGCGCAAAACAGCTTTCTGATCAAGGCTGACCTGGGTAAATCTGGCGCCAGCCACGACCATTAGGAGACCGCCATGAAACAGATTGTCGCCATTGTGCAGCCGCACCGGCTGGAACAGATCGAGCAGGCTTTGCATGGCCTGGGCCACCTGCCCGGATTCACGATTTTTCCGTCACGCGGCCACGCCCGCGGACAGGGGCCGCATCACGCCTTCGTGTCCACCGAGTGGAACCCGGACACCCACGACCGGCTGACCCTGATGATGTTTTGTGCAGATGAACACGCGCAGTCGATCGTGGAAGCCATTCGTGCCGCAGCCCACACAGGCAATCCCGGTGACGGATTGATTGCGGTTACCGAACTTGCCGACGTGCTGCGAATTCGTTCCGGCGAACGCGGCGACGCCGCCCTTTAGAAGGAAAGATTTTCCCATGTTCGAAAAAATCATCCGTTTTTCCATTGATCAGCGTTGGCTGGTGCTGCTGATGGTGCTCGGCATGGCAGCGCTGGGCGTTTATAACTACCAGAAGTTGCCGATCGACGCCGTACCCGACATCACCAACGTGCAGGTACAGATCAACACCGCTGCGCCCGGCTATTCGCCGCTTGAAGCCGAGCAGCGTATTACCTACCCGATCGAGACCGTCATGGCCGGCCTGCCCGGTCTGCAGCAGACCCGGTCGCTGTCGCGCTACGGCCTGTCGCAAGTCACGGTCATCTTCGAGGACGGCACCGATATCTACTTCGCGCGCCAGCTCGTCAACGAGCGAATCCAGCAGGCCAGGGGCAAGCTGCCGCCGGGCACCGAGCCCAGCATGGGGCCGATCTCCACCGGCCTCGGGGAGATTTTCATGTGGACGGTCGAGACCAGGGAAGGCGCGCGCAAGGCCGATGGCACGCCCTACACCCCCACCGACCTGCGCGAGATCCAGGACTGGATCATCAAACCGCAATTGCGCAATGTGCCCGGCGTGACCGAGATCAACACCATCGGCGGTTACGCCAAGGAATTTCAGGTCGCGCCCTTGCCCGACAAGCTGGTTGCTCACGGCCTGACATTGCAGGATCTGGTCAGCGCGATCGAGCGCAACAACAGCAACGTGGGCGCCGGTTATATCGAAAAGCGCGGCGAGCAGTATCTGATCCGTGCGCCCGGCCAGGTCGCCAACATCGAAGACATCGGCAACATCATTGTGAGTAGCCGTCAGTCCGTCCCGATCCGAATTAGGGATGTGGCCGAAGTCGGCATCGGCAAGGAATTGCGCACCGGCGCCGCAACCGAGAATGGTCGCGAGGTGGTGCTCGGCACCGTGTTCATGCTGATCGGAGAAAACAGCCGCACGGTCTCCCAAGCTGTCGCCAAGCGCCTGGAAGAGATCAACCGCACCCTGCCAGAAGGCGTGGTCGCCCAGACCGTCTATGACCGCACGATACTGGTGGACAAGGCGATCGATACCGTCAAGAAGAATCTGGTCGAGGGCGCTATTCTGGTGATCGTGATCCTGTTCCTGTTTCTCGGTAACATCCGCGCGGCGATCATCACTGCCCTGGTCATCCCGCTTGCCATGCTGTTCACCTTCACCGGCATGGTCACCAACAAGGTCAGTGCTAACCTGATGAGCCTGGGGGCGCTGGATTTCGGCATCATCATCGACGGCGCCGTGGTGATCGTGGAGAACTGCGTGCGGCGGCTGGCTCATGCGCAAGCCGTGGCGGGGCGAGCATTGACGCGCAACGAGCGCTTTCACGAAGTGTTCGCGGCCGCCAGGGAAGCACGCAAGCCGCTGTTGTTCGGCCAGCTCATCATCATGGTGGTGTACCTGCCGATCTTCGCGCTCACCGGCGTGGAGGGCAAGATGTTCCACCCGATGGCATTCACCGTGGTGGCCGCCTTGCTGGGCGCCATGATCCTGTCGGTCACCTTCATTCCGGCCGCCGTGGCGCTGCTGATCGGCGACAAGGTCAGCGAAAAGGAAAACCGCCTGATGGGGTGGGCCAAGCGCGGCTACGCGCCGATGCTCAATCTGGCCATGCTCAACAAGCCTCTCGTCCTGACCATCGCGGTTGTCGCCGTGGCGCTCTCCGCGTTGCTGGCCACCCGCATGGGCAGCGAGTTCGTGCCGAGTCTTAACGAAGGCGATATCGCGCTGCATGCCCTGCGAATTCCCGGCACCAGCCTGACACAGGCGATCGAGATGCAAACGGAGTTGGAGCGAACCATCAAGCAGTTCCCGGAGGTGGACCGGATTTTCGCTAAGCTCGGCACGGCCGAGATCGCCACCGACCCGATGCCGCCCAACGTCGCCGACAACTTCGTCATGCTGAAGCCGCAATCGGAATGGCCCGATCCGAAGCGCAGCAAGGCCGACTTGGTCGAAGCCATGCAAGCGGCGGTGGCCAAGGTGCCCGGCAACAACTACGAGTTCACGCAACCGATCCAGATGCGCTTCAACGAACTGCTCTCAGGCGTGCGCAGCGACGTGGCGGTCAAAGTATTCGGCGACGACATGGATACGATGAATAGCACCGCCGGGGAGATAGCGGAAGTGCTGGAGAAGATTCCCGGCGCCGCCGACGTCAAGGTCGAACAAACCACGGGCTTGCCGATGCTGACGATTCATATCGACCGCGAGAAGACCGCACGCCTGGGCGTCAATGTCGGGGACGTTCAGGAAGCAATTGCAATTGCAGTGGGCGGCCGGGAAGCCGGGGTGCTGTTTCAGGGCGACCGGCGCTTCGACATCATCGTCCGTCTGCCAGAGCGGCTGCGCAATGACATGGAGGCGATGAAACAACTGCCCATCAATTTGCCCATGGATGAAACGGGCGGGCAGACTCGCCGTGCCTATCTGCAACTGGGCGACGTGGCAACGCTGGAAGTCGCGCCGGGACCGAACCAGATCAGCCGCGAGGACGGCAAGCGACGTGTGGTGGTGACGTCCAATGTTCGCGGACGGGATATCGGCTCTTTTGTCGCCGAGGCCGAGCAGCGGATACAGGAGTCGGTCAAGATACCGGCCGGCTACTGGACCACCTGGGGCGGCACCTTCGAGCAGCTGCAGTCAGCGGCTAAGCGTCTGCAGATCGTGGTTCCAGTGGCGCTGCTGCTGGTGTTCATGCTGCTGTTCGCGATGTTCAACAACGTCAAGGACGGACTGCTGGTGTTCACCGGCGTGCCCTTTGCCCTGACCGGCGGCATCCTGGCGCTGTGGCTGCGGGATATTCCGCTTTCCATTTCGGCAGGGGTTGGTTTCATCGCGCTGTCGGGCGTAGCCGTGCTCAATGGCCTGGTGATGATCTCCTTCATCCGCTCCCTGCGTGAGGAAGGCAAACCGCTCGATGAGGCGATTCACGAGGGGGCTTTGACCCGGCTGCGTCCGGTACTGATGACCGCCTTGGTCGCGTCGCTCGGCTTCGTACCGATGGCGATCGCTACGGGGACGGGTGCCGAAGTTCAGCGCCCGCTGGCCACGGTCGTCATCGGCGGCATCTTGTCATCGACCGCGCTGACGCTGCTGGTGCTGCCGATCCTGTATCGACTGGCCCACCGGAAGGAGGAAGAGGAAGAAACGAGCTTTGTCGATGGCAACAAGGGGGCGCCTGCCCCGCTGTAATCAGACGTTTCCAAGGAGCCGCAGTATGGCTGAAAAACTAAAGTTGGACTTATCCCTGGTCTTGCCGGATGTCCCCGACGAGCGCGACGCCTGCGTGGGGCGACTGACGGAATTACTGCAGGCCGAAGGCTTGGAAAAGGGGCACATCATCAGCGAAGACGGCAGCGCCCGCCTTTGCCTGCATTACGACCCGCAGCGGTTTAGCGTGAGTCGGGTGCGCGAGCTGGCGCAAGCGGCCGGGGCAAAAATCGGCAATCGCTATCGTCACGAGACCCTGCGCATCGACGGCATGGACTGCCCCACCTGCGCCACCGTGATCGAGCATGCCCTGCAACGCACGGACGGCGTGCTGGAGGCTTCGGTGAGCTACGCTGTGGAACGGCTGCGTCTGGAGTACGACAGCGAGAAAATTGAGCGCACAGCGATTATCGGGCGCATCCAGGCGCTCGGATATGCCGTGCTGGAGGAAGGTCGCGCGGTTGGATGGTTCGCCGAGCATCGCGAGCTTATTTTTAGCGGAATAGCTGGCTTGCTGTTGCTGGCCGGTTGGCTGGCGGGTCGCGCCGACGCACCGCGGGGTCTGTCGCTCGGCCTGTTGTTGGGCGCATACGCCGCAGGCGGCTTTTACACTCTGCGCGACGCCTGGCAGAGTTTGCGCAGCCGCCGTTTCGACATCGACATCTTGATGATCGTCGCGGCAGCTGGGGCGGCGGCGCTCGGTGCCTGGGAAGAAGGCGCGCTGCTGCTGTTCCTGTTCAGTCTGGGCCATGCGCTGGAACATATGGCCATGGACCGGGCGCGCAAGGCCATCGAGGCACTGGCAGAACTGGCGCCCAAGACGGCCATCGTGCAGCGGGATGGCGTGGAGATCGAGGTGCGGGTCGAAGCATTACAGCGCGGCGACCGGGTGATCGTCAAACCGGGCCAGCGCATCCCCGCCGACGGCCAGGTGGCGTCCGGCAACTCTGCGGTCGATCAATCTCCAGTTACCGGCGAATCAATGCCGGTGGAGAAACAGTCGGGCGACAAGGTATTCGCTGGCACGGTCAACGGCGAGGGTGCGCTGGTCGTCGAGGTGACCAAGCTGGCACGGGAGAGCACGCTGGCGCGCATGGTGGAAATGGTGGCCGAGGCGCAGACGCAGAAATCGCCCACGCAGCGCTTCACCGACCGCTTCGAGCGGATCTTCGTGCCCGTCGTGCTGGTGGGGGCCGCGCTGCTCATCGTGCTGCCGCCGCTGTTCGGCTTTCCCTTCGCCGAATCCTTTTACCGCGCCATGGCGGTGCTGGTGGCGGCTTCGCCCTGCGCGCTGGCCATCGCCACCCCCTCGGCGGTGCTGTCCGGCATCGCCCGCGCCGCGCGCGGCGGCGTGCTGATCAAGGGCGGCGCGCACCTGGAAAATCTCGGCGTGCTGACAGCTATCGCCTTCGACAAGACCGGCACCTTGACCATCGGCAAGCCCAGGGTGACTGATGTCGTCGCCGTCAGCGGAGACGAGGCACGTCTGCTGACTGTTGCCGCCGCGGTGGAAAGCCGCAGCGCCCATCCCCTGGCGCAGGCGGTGGTGGCGGAGGCGAAGGGCCGCGGTTTAACCTGGAGCGAGGTTGGTGAGACCGAATCCGTGACCGGAAAAGGATTGCGCGCCGAATTCGATGGGCAAAAGGTGGTGATCGGTAATGCCAGGTTGTTTGATGGTGAAACCATCCCTGACGCGATTCAACAGCAGGCAGAGCGCCTCCAGACGGAAGGCAAAACCATCATGCTGATCCAGGCTGACGGGCAATTCCTCGGCGTCGTGGCCTTGGCTGACACCCCGCGCGAAGGCGCGAAGCAGGTGCTGGAACGGCTGCATCAGCTTGGCATCCGAAAAACCATCATGCTCACCGGAGACAATGAACGCGTGGGCCGCGCCATCGCCGACGCGGTCGGCCTGGACGAAATAAAAGCGGGGCTGTTGCCGGAAGACAAGGTCAAGGCAATGGAAGAACTTGGGCAACGCTTCGGCCTGGTGGCCATGGTCGGCGACGGCGTCAACGATGCGCCAGCCATGGCACGCGCCACGGTCGGCATCGCCATGGGCGGCGCCGGCACCGATGTGGCGCTGGAAACCGCGGATGTGGCGCTGATGGCGGATGACCTTTCCAAGCTGCCCTTTGCCGTGGCCTTGAGCCGTGCATCGAGACGCATCATTCGGCAGAACCTGTGGGTGTCGCTGGGCGTGGTAGCGCTGCTGGTTCCTGCCACCCTGTTCGGTTGGGCGGGGATCGGCGTGGCGGTGCTGATTCACGAAGGCTCGACCGTGGTGGTGGTGGTGAACGCTTTGCGTTTGCTGGCCTATCGTTGATGAAATGAGCAATACACGTTCGGTCATCTGGCCCGCCCTCGTCGCTGCCGCCCTGTTCGGCGGCAGCACGCCGCTGGTCAAGCTTCTGGTAGGCGAGCTGCCGACCTTGCTGCTGTCCGGCCTGCTCTATCTGGGTAGCGGGCTCGGACTGGCTGCGATCCGCCTGCTGCGGGATCGCGGCTGGAAACCGAGCGGGCTGGCAACCGGGGAATGGCGCTGGCTTGCGGGCGCCATCGTTTTCGGCGGGCTGCTTGGGCCGGTGCTGCTGGTATTCGGCCTCACCCATACCGATGCGGGCGCCGCCTCCCTCATGCTCAATCTGGAAGCGGTCTTTACTGTCGTGCTGGCCTGGGTGATCTTCAAGGAAAACGCCGACCGCCGCATCGTGTTCGGCATGCTGCTCATCGTCGCGGGCGGCGCGGTACTCGCCTGGCCCATCGCCGGCAGCGAGACCCTGGACTGGGTTGGCCCCCTGGCCATCACCGCCGCCTGTTTGTGCTGGGCCATCGACAACAACCTGACGCGCCGGGTTTCCGGCTCGGACGCCCTGTTCATCGCCGGGGCAAAGGGCTGGACCGCGGGCGTCGTCAACACCAGCCTCGCCTTTTTACTGGGTGCGTCCCTGCCCGCCTGGCCCGCCGTGGGCGCGGCCATGGCGGTCGGCCTGGTGGGTTACGGCTTGAGCCTGGTGCTTTTTGTGCGGGCGCTGCGTGGTCTGGGCACAGCCCGCACCGGCGCCTATTTCTCCACGGCGCCATTCATTGGCGCGGCCATCGCCATCCTGCTGCTGGGCGAATCGACGCCTGCGCCGTTCTGGCTGGCAGCCGGACTCATGGGTGCGGGGGTCTGGCTGCATCTGACTGAACACCATGAGCATGCGCACACGCATGAGCCGCTCGAACACACTCATGCACACGTTCATGACGCGCATCATCAGCATAAACATGACTTCGACTGGGATGGCAGTGAGCCGCACAACCATCTTCATCGACATCTAGCTTTGACCCACAAGCACCCGCACTTTCCGGACATCCATCATCGTCACGAACATTGAGCCCAAATCTGCAAGTTACATTTGAGATCAGCCTCGACCGATTGTCCAGGGTCGTATCTTGTTGCAGAGGAAATCAGAAATCTACCGTTCGGTAACATTTCCTAGGCTACGTCCGGTAACGAATCAGTAGCGGAAATAGTCAGCTCCGACCTCCATCGGCCGCTTAGGCCGAACAACCATCCCTCAATCGACACAGTATCCGTCTGCTCACAGAACAGTCATTGGGTTCGCTGACACCAACGGCAGAAACGGGTCTATAACGTTGAACATCCCCGCCGCTTTGTGCTTGGCACCCCTCGCAAATCGCCGAACAGGCTGAACCTGATCTATCTGCAAGACTTCATGTGCCATCGAATCTGCTCTGGTGCATAGGCCGCTGTTTACTTACTGCAGCGCTCCGGCACCTCATGACGACACCACTCCTGCAAGGCATGGCCGCATCACCGACTGGATAGCAGCGCAGCTTGGCGCACGCCGCACGCCCGTCAACCCCCGGCCCGCACCAACCGAGTTGGGGGTGTGACGGCCGCGCTTTGCGCGTGCGTCCGGATCGCAGCGCTCCAATCGGGAGCGTCCATTCAAGGAGTTGCGATCATGAACCTCATCACCGAAACACTGCGCGCGAAGTTGCTGGTCAACGGCCGGCAGTCCCTCGACAACGACGACTTCGACCCACCACCCGTGGTCAAGTTGTTCATGCCTGACGCAGCTGCGACCTGGCTGCTCACCGAGATCGATCCGCACGACAACGACCATGCATTCGGGCTGTGCGATTTGGGACAGGGATTTCCAGAACTGGGCTATGTGAGCCTGGCCGAGCTGCAATCGGTGCGTGGCCGATTTGGCCTTCCAATCGAGCGGGACCTGCACTTCATTGCGACGAAGGCGATCAGTGCCTATGCACGCGAAGCGCGGCTGGCGGGACGCACCATGACGTAGCCGTCATGCGGGCGCTGCCGCTGAGCAGCGCCCTTTTCTGGCCTATTTGCCCTTATGGGCCTGAATAGCGGCCAGCTCGCGCCGCACGCGCTCGATGACTTCGCTCACACCCTTGCTGTCGCCGCCATAGGCCAGCGTCAGCAGCGTGAGCGGATGCACGTCCATGACCTCGCACAGTTCGGCGACCTTGCTCAGGGTCGGACTTTTCAGGCCACGTTCAAGCGAACTCATGTAGGTGCGGCTCGACACGTCCGAGAAAGCTTCCTGGCTGAGGCCACGGGCTTTTCTGACTGTCTTGAGCGCCGCAGGGAATGTATTCTTCGGTGACATCAAGTCGTTTCGCGTAAAACGACGATGACATCCGATAGCGCCCTATAGGACTACAATCTATAGTGTTCATTTGTAGCATTCCCTGCTTAAACTTGCACCGGGTGTGTCTATGCTGAAAACCGCTTTTACTGAAATCATGGCTTCCGTATTTACGTATTCGTCGGTTCGACCCTCCACGGATTCGGTGGAATCCGCTTTTGCGATTGGGTGCAGAAGTGCACTTGCACAGTCTCGCTTTGGCGCATCAGCACGTTTGCGCAAAATTGACGCGGCGCTGATCGTGACCGTTTCCGGACAGCGACCATGAAACCCCTCATCACCGACGCTCAGCGCGTTCAGCTGCTGGATAACGGTGCTGCCGCTGCGTGCGGCGAGCAGCGCGACCCGTTGCCGGTCGTCAAGCTGTTCACCCTGGACGCGCACGCGACCTGGCTGCTGACCGAACTCGATCCCGCTGATGGCGACACCGCCTTCGGCCTGCTCGACCTCGGCATGGGCATGCCGCAACTCGGCCATGTGCGCTTGTCCGTCCTGGAAGGCATACGCGGGCCACGGAACCTGGCCGTCGCACGTGATCTGCATTTCACGCCCAAGCGGCGACTGTCCGAGTACGCCCGGCTGGCTCGGGCTGACGGATCGATCAACGATTGATCGATCCGTGACTCGCCGCTGGTGGGCCTCGCCATGCGATGCCGCAACGGTTCGCATGACGTCTTCCTGGCTCTGGATCCAGACATTCTTGTACTGACACTAATCCGTAAAACAGCTGTGCTACGCTATCGAAAATAATACGAATGCACGGCCCATTGTTAGGCCCCCTTATTGACTGCTGCAGAGTGCCAAGCTTATCCACAGCCGTGGCAACACCTTTGCATACGCAGGTCGATGATGGGGCTTCGACCGTGTCCCCCATGGCGAATGACTTCTTTCTATCCGAGAGGAGGTATCGCCATAACAGATTCAAGCACCGTTCACTGGCATCCCAGCGCCGCCTACCTGTACGTACTGCATCTGGACGGCCCCGCGCTTGCATGGGAATACCTGCGGCGCAACCCGGAATACCGGCTCGCCTGGCAACACCACCAGCACCGTCCGCAACACGAAGCGCAGCGCTGGGGCTTGCGCCTGCTTGAAGACCCTGCGCGCGATGCACGCGACGCACACCCCGACTGGTTCCCTGACCCCTCCTCGGTCGTCCAGGTCTATCCGGATGCCGATCCCACTGCTGATGCGCTGCTGTTCCAGCTCTGGCGCATCCCCGGCCGCAAGCAGCTGATGCACGACGGCAAGCGACTGGTGCTGACCGCCCATCTCGTCGACCGCAAGCTGCGCATGGCGATATCGCCCGCACTGGAAGACGGCATGGCTTACGCCTATGCCGTCCGCGCCGGCTACCAGCTTCGCGAGCGCTGGCGCGCAATCGAAGCCGATCTGGCGATGCTCGACGCCGCTAGCGCGCACCGCAGCGCGATCGCCTTGGATCGACCTGGTCGCACGGCTATGCTCCACATGCGCACGCTGCAGGCGCTCGACGGCACGCTGGCCGGCGCGTCACAGCGCGGCGTGGCCGAAGTGTTGTTCGGCATCACCGCCGTCGCCGAGCGCTGGTATGACGACAGCGATCTGCGCGCCCAGGTTCGCCGCCTCATCCGACGGGGGCAAACGCTCATGGCTGGCGAATACCGTCACCTACTGCAACCCGGCAGCACCACACAGGGACGTTAGAACGGCAACGCAAAACGTCCCTGCACAGCACGCCTGGCTTTCCCGAAACTGCTTCCATCCGGCGGCGATTGCTTCGTCGGCGATCTTGACCGATGGAGGCCCATGCCATGCGACCCGCACCGTTACGGCAGTACCCCGTACCCGCTGCCACCCAGCAGCCTGCCCAGACCACGCAGTCTGCGCGCTACCTGACCAACAACGAAGCCGCCGCGTTCCTGCGGCTGTCGCCGCGCACGCTGGAGAAACAGCGCGTCATAGGCGGCGGGCCGCGCTTTCGCAAATTCGGTCGGCGCGTGATGTACGCCATCAGCGACCTCGAAGCCTGGGCCGACGCGCGCAGCTTCGAAATGACCTCCGATCCGCATTACACCGAACAACACGCCGTACGCCGCCCCGGCGAACGCTGAGTGACGATGGACACCTTCACCTATGGCCATCGGGCACAACCCGCAGCGCGAGCAGCTCGAACTGTTCCACGCCTTCTCGGGCGAGTTGCCCGCACGCGACGCGCAGGACCTAATGGCGTACCCCTTCTTCTCACTGGCCAAGAGCAAACGCACGGTGCCGATCGATTTTTGCAGCAGGAGCGTGACAGTGCGGGTCGAAGGCACCGCCGAGCATGGCCTGGCGACCATCTGGGATGCCGACATCCTGATCTGGGCAGCGAGCCAGATCGTCGAGGCACGCGATGCGGGCATCCGCTCGTCGCGGCTGATGGCGGCCACCCCCTACGAGATCCTGCGATTTATCGGCCGTGGCACGTCGCTGCGCGACTACCAGCGCCTCAAGGCGGCGCTGGACCGCTTGCAGTCCACCAGCGTGGCCACATCCATACGCCAGTCCAATGCGCGGCGCCTGCACCGTTTCTCGTGGATCAACGAGTGGAAGGAACGCGCGGACGGCCAGGGTCGGCCACAGGGCATCGAGCTGATCCTGCCGGACTGGTTCTACGCCGGTGTATTCGACGAGAGTCTGGTGCTGACCATCGACGCCAACTACTTCCGCCTGACCGGAGGCATCGAGCGCTGGCTGTACCGTCTGGTGCGCAAACACGGCGGCTGGCAACGCGACGGCTGGCGCTTCGACTTCCCGCAGCTGCACCGCAAGTCCGGCAGCCTGGCGCGCTTCACCGACTTCGCCTACGACCTGCGCTGCATCGTGGCACGGCAACCCTTGCCGGGCTACACGCTTGCCATTCTGCGGCCAAGACATGGGCCGGAGGTACTGAGCTTTCGCGCCGTGCCGTCCACGGCACCGCTGCGGCCCGGCGGCAGCTTCAGTGCCGCTGCAGTGCTTGTGGAAAAAATGTGAATCCAGTCGTGCTATCAGGAGTAGGAATCCTCGTGCTATCAGGCGCAGCGCTATCGTGCTATCGGGAGTACGGACGGGTTGCAAAGCCTTACGCAGCAATGGTTTCGGCGTTTCCTAACTTAAGTTTTAACTTAAAATCTATAAAACTAACAATAAGAAGAGCCTGCACGCTGTGGATAAACCGGCAGGCAGCAGGCAGCGCATCATGATCATCGCGCTACTCAACCAAAAAGGCGGGGTCGGCAAGACAACCCTCGCCACGCACATTGCGGGCGAGCTGGCAATCCAGGGCAGCTCGGTGATTCTGGTCGATGCCGATCCCCAGGGTTCAGCGCTGGACTGGACGCAACGCCGCAGCCAGAACGGCTTGCCCAGGCTGTTCGGTGCTGTCGGCCTGGCAAGGGAAACCCTGCATCAGGAAGCGCCGGAACTCGCCAGACGCTGCGATCACATCGTGATTGACGGCCCACCACGAATTGCCGCCCTCGCGCGCTCCGCGCTGCTCGCGGCTGACGTCGTGTTGATCCCCGTGCAACCCAGCCCCTACGACGTGTGGGCCAGCGCCGAGATGGTGTCATTGATTCGCGAAGCGCAGGTGTTCCGGCCTGCGCTGCGCGCGGCCTTCGTCATCAACCGGCGCGTCAGCACCACGGTGATCGGACGCGAGGCGCGCAGCGCACTCGCCGATCAACCGCTGCCATCGCTGCTCTCAGAAGTTCGGCAGCGCATCGTGTTTGCCGACAGCGTGGCCAGAGGTCAGCTCGCGCTCGAACTCGACGTGGACAGCATGGCTGCACGCGAGATCGCGGCGCTCGCCAATGAAGTGTTGAGGATGGCGCGATGAAGAACGGTAAACGCGTTGCGATTGGCGCACGCCCGCCTGCCAACCCGCACGCGGATGCCTGGGTGCGCCAAGGCGATGGTGCAGACATCGGCAAAACCGATCTCTACACCGCCCGGCTGACCCTCGACGTGACGCCGGCGCTACGCGCTCGCATCAAGGTCGAAGCCTTCACAAGCGGCCTCACGGTTGCCGAGATGCTGCGTGCGCTGCTGGAACATGAATTCCCGGAGAAGCAGCCATGAACGCATGCATGCAGGCGGTCAGCAACGCGCCACCCCTACCCCATGCCGTGCTTTCCAGCGTCACGAACGACACGCCGCTGACGCGCGTGTCGCTGGCGTTTGTCGAGCACCGGATCAACCTCTATCTGCGCTTCGGTCATCCGGCTCGTGATCTGCGGCTGAATCGCTGGCGGCGCTACGCGGTCTTCACACCGGCGGCTGTGTTCTGCCGCGTGCGCTGGGAGTCCAACGACTATGGCACGACACGCTGGCAGCTCATGGTGCTGCAGGCGTGTACGCCGCTCGATGCGGTGCAGCGCATCGCGGGCATCCAGCCGGGTGCGCGCCTGCTGCTGTGCGCCGAGGGTGAACGGCAGGTGCAGTTGCTCTTGCCACAGATCGACGCCATCGAAGCGCTCAGCATCGATCCGGCAGCGGTGTCGCCCGCGTACTGGCGCACGTTGAGCAACCGGCTGTCTGCGCGCATGCCATTGCCGCCCTACTCTATCGAACGGCATGCTGCTTACCTCGCGGGCGAGATATTGCGATGAACGCCCGCCTCCATCGCTGGGGTGTCGTATTGTTCACCGTCCTCGGCATCGCTACGCTCGCCTGGTCGTCGGTTCATACACCGGTTGCGCGCATCGTCTACAACCCCAGCAACAGCGTACCGCCTGGCTGGTACCGCATCGGCCCGCCCCACTCGCTGCACGTCGACAGCATCGTGCTCGCCAGCCTTCCGGCAAACGCCGCTGCGCTGGCTGCGCAGCGTGGCTACCTGCCTCTGCACATCCCGCTGCTCAAGCGCATTGGCGCAATGTCACCGCAGCAGGTGTGCATCGAGAAACACATCGTTCGCATCGACGGCGTGGCAGTCGCTGGCGTCCACAGAGTCGATGGCCGTGGCCGTCCACTGTCGGCCTGGCAGCACTGTCGGCGGCTTCATGATGGCGAGCTGTTCCTGCTCAGTGCGACTAATCCGGCGTCGTTTGATAGCCGCTACTTCGGTCCCGTTGCTGTCTCCACCGTGATCGGCAGCGCACAGCCGTTATGGACGTGGAGCACGCCATGAACGTGCAGCGGTGTTTGCTAATTCTTGTGCAGTCCCACTGCACATCGCTTGCCCCACAGCCTGCGGCTGCGGTGCTTCACCCGTGCAGACGATCGCAGCCTGACCGTCGGAGCCGGTCGCGTCAGCGATCGGGAAAGACGGAGGGCAAGATAAAAGGGCCGGCACGCACCCTG
>Ga0208244_100854_pt1 | contig 22414 bp, 25 predicted proteins | sample SubbioCR12Aug_5A_FD_184828 | JGI IMG/M metagenome (GOLD analysis project Ga0208244, IMG submission 184828) | Serpentinite rock and fluid subsurface biosphere microbial communities from McLaughlin Reserve, California, USA - CR12Aug_5A (SPAdes) | ecosystem: Environmental > Terrestrial > Deep... | reverse complement strand
TGCGGTCGGCATAAACGACAAGCAACGGCGCGATCATCATCGACAGCACCATCGCCGCCAAGAGCGGCTGCACCAGCGCGCGGTCGACCAGGCTGTTGTTGGTGGCGAGCACCAGCAGCACGAGGCCGAATTCGCCCGCCGCGCACAGCCACAGGGCCGAGCGCAGCGCCGTGCCCGCGCTGGCGCCCATCGCGCGCGAGACGCCGCCGACCACCACCAGCTTGCCGATCAGCAACAGCGCCAGCAAGGCCAGCACGCCGGCCAGATCGCGCCAGATCGCCGCCGGGTCGAGCAGCATGCCGGTGGAAATGAAGAACAGGCCGAGCAGCACATCGCGAAAGGGTTTGATGTCCTCCTCGACCTGATAACGGTATTCGGTCTCGGAAATCAGCATGCCGGCGACAAAGGCGCCGAGCGCCGGCGACAGGCCGGCCAGCTCGGTAACCGTGGCAAAGCCGAGCGTCACCAGCAACACGTTGAGCATGAACAGTTCGCTCGATTTGCGGCGCGCCACCAGACCGAACCACGCATGCATCAGCCGCTGGCCGAAAAACAGCACCAGCGCCAGGAGGACGGCGGCCTTCACCAGCGCCCAACCCAACGCGCCGGCGAGCACCTCGACCGGCTGCGTCAGGGCGGGAATCAGCACCAGGAGAGGCACCACGGCGAGATCCTGAAACAGCAGCACGCCCATCACTTCACGACCGTGCGCGGCATCCAGCTCGCGGCGCTCGGCGAGCAGCCTGGAGAGAATCGCCGTCGACGACATGGCGATTGCGCCGCCCAGCGCCACGCTGGCCTGCCACGGCACGCCCCAGAGCAGGGCGCCCGCCGCCACGGCGGCGAAGGTCAGCAGCACCTGCGCCAGGCCGAGGCCAAAGACGATGCGCTGCATGGCAAACAGGCGCGGCAATGAAAATTCGAGGCCGATGGTAAACATCAGAAACACCACGCCGAATTCCGCCAGCCGGTGCGCGCTTTCGATATCGGGCAGCACCGCAAAAGCATGCGGCCCGGCCAGCGCGCCGACCAGCAGATAGCCAAGAATGGGCGGCAAACCGATACTGCGACAGACGGCCACCGCCAATACGGCGGCACCCAGCAGCAGCAGGATCAGGTAGAGGGACATGGGTCTGGCGGGGTGGGTTGCTATAATTTGTCGCAATCATAACCGCGCCGCCCCATGACCACATCTTCCGCCGCTGACCGCGCCATCGCCATGGCCCGCCAGGTGCTCGCCATCGAGGCGGACGCCGTGCTGAAAATCTCCGCGCGCCTCACCGAATCTTTCGCCGCCGCGGTGGCCCTGATTCTCGCCAGTCGCGGCCGCGTCATCGTCAGCGGCATCGGCAAGTCGGGCCACGTGGCGCGCAAGATCGCCGCCACCCTGGCCAGCACGGGCACCCCGGCTTATTTTGTCCATGCCGCCGAAGCCGTGCATGGCGACCTGGGCATGATCACCCATGACGATGTGCTGATCGCCCTGTCGAATTCCGGCGAGAACGACGAACTGTTGACCATCGTGCCGCTGGTGAAACGCCAGGGCGGTCATTTGATCGCGATGACCGGCAACCCGGCCTCGGCGCTGGCGCGGGAAGCCGACATTCATCTCGATGCGCACGTCGACGAGGAAGCCTGCCCGCTCAACCTTGCCCCCACCGCCAGCACGACGGCGGCGCTGGCGCTGGGCGATGCGCTGGCGGTCGCCCTGCTCGACGCGCGCGGATTTTCGGCCACCGATTTCGCCCGCTCGCACCCCGGCGGCGCACTGGGCAGAAAACTATTAACCCATGTGCGCGACGTGATGCAGCCCGTGGCGCGCGTTGCCGTGGTCGGAGAATCCACCGAGATACCCGCCGCGCTCAAAGCCATCTCGCGGGGCGGCATGGGCATGGTTGCCGTGCTCGGCGCCAACGGCGATCTGGCCGGCATCTTCACCGATGGCGACCTGCGCCGGGCGCTGGAAAAACTGGGGGATCTGCGCCAGATCAAGGTGGGTGAAGTCATGGGCCGCAACCCGCGCGTCATTGGCCCTGACCGCCTCGCCGTCGAGGCCGTCGAGATGATGGAACGCCTCAAGCTGAACCAGTTGCTGGTCACTGACGCCACCGGACAACTGCTGGGCGCCCTCAACATGCACGATCTTTTCCGCGCCAAGGTGGTCTGATGAGCTATCCGAGAAAAGCCTCAAACGTCCGCCTGATGGGCTTCGACATCGACGGCGTGATGACCGACGGGCGGCTGTATTTCGGCCCGGAGGGGGATTTCTGCAAGGCGTTTTTCAGCCGCGACGGGTTAGGGCTCAAGCTGCTGGCCAGGTCGGGCGTCAAGATCGCCATCATTACCGGCCGCGACTCGCCCATCGTCACCCGGCGCGCGGCCAATCTCGGCATCGAACTGGTCCGCCAGGGCGTCGAAAACAAGCGGGAAGCCATGGCGGAACTGCTGGCGCGCGAAAATCTCGATTTCGCCCAGTGCGGCTACATGGGCGACGACCTGATCGACCTGCCGCTCTTGCGCGCCTGCGGCTTCGCCGCCTGCGTGCCGGATGCTCACGCACTGGTGCGACAGCACGCCGACTATGTCGCACGCGCGCCGGCGGGCGCCGGCGCGGTCCGCGAAGTCTGCGAAATGATCCTGCGCGCCCAGGGCAACTGGGAGCGCGTCATGGCGCCCTATCTGGATTAATGTCCTCCCACGCCCGCAGCCCCGCCGCCACACTGTTCCCCCTGGTCATTGTCGGCCTGCTGGCCGGCATGACCTTCTGGCTCGACCAGGCCACGCGCCCGCCCGCCGCAACCAGCGACGGCAAGTCACGGCACGACCCGGATTACATCATCGAAAACTTCTCGGTGCGCCGCTTCGACCCCGCGGGCGCGCTACAGCACACCTTGCACGCCGCCAGCATGCACCACTATCCCGATGACGACAGCACCGTCATCCAGTCGCCTCAGATTACCTGGCACCGGCAGCCGCCCACCCTCATCACCGCCCGCGAAGCCCGTCTCGATAGCGCAGGCAAGCATGTGCAATTGATCGGCGATGTGCGGGTAACGCGCGGCGGCGTGGGCGACAAGCCCGCGACCGTGTTGACCACCGCGCGGCTCGACGTCTTTCCCGACGACGAACTGGCCACGAGCAACGCTCCCGTCACCATCGACCAGGGACGCTCCAACATCAGCGGCGGCGGGCTTTCCGCCAATAACAAAACGTCCATTTACGTCCTTGAAGGCCCGGTTTATGGCATATTCGACCGCGCGGCCGGACGAGCGCCAGACGTGGCGATTGCCAAGCCCAAGCCCAAACCGCAACCCAAACCGCAACCCCAACCGAAACGCTGACATGAACCCATCCGCGCGCCCATTGCTCTTTCTGATCGCCTGCGCCGCCCTCGGCTCTGGCAGCGCTTTTGCCGAACGCGCCGACAAGGAAAAGCCTGTCCATCTTGAAGCGGCGAAGGTCACCGTCGATGATGTCAAGCGCGTGCATGTGTTCGAGGGCAACGTCGTCCTGACTCAGGGCACGCTGGTCATCCGCACCGCAAAACTGGTCGTCACCCAGGATGCCGAAGGCTTCCAGAAAGGCATCGCCACCGGCGGCGATAAAGGGCTGGCCCGCTTCCGGCAGAAGCGCGAGGGCAAGGATGAGTATGTCGAAGGCGAAGCCGAACGCATCGAATACGATTCGCGCAGCGAAAAGGCCGAGTTTTTCACCCGCGCCTACATCAAGAGCGGCGTCGATGAAGTGCGCGGCCACTACATCTCCTACGACGGCAAGACCGAGCAATATTTCGTGACCGCCGCCCCCGGCGCCAGCCCGGCCAGCGAGCAGGGGCGCGTCACCGCCATCATTCAGCCCAAGAATAAACCCGGCGCCGCCCCGGCCCCTGCCGCGCCCCGCTAGGTCGCTCACATGTCCGCTCAAAGCATCCTCACCGAAGTCCGCGACCACGTCGGACTGATCACGCTCAACCGCCCCCAGGCGATGAATGCGCTCAACGACGCCCTGATGGATGAGCTCGCCGCCGCCCTTGATGCCTTCGAGACCGATGACGGCATCGGCTGCATCGTCATCACCGGATCGGCCAAGGCCTTCGCCGCCGGCGCCGACATCGCGGCGATGAAAGACCTGAGCTACATCGACGCCTATCGCGCCAACTTCATCAGCCGCAACTGGGAACACCTCGCCGACTGCCGCAAGCCGGTCATCGCGGCCGTGTCAGGCTTCGCCCTGGGCGGCGGCTGTGAACTCGCCATGATGTGCGACTTCATCATCGCCGCCGAAAACGCCCGCTTCGGCCAGCCCGAAATCAAGCTCGGCATCCTGCCCGGCTTTGGCGGCACCCAGCGCCTGCCGCGCGCCATTGGCAAGGCCAAGGCGATGGAAATGTGCCTGACCGGCCGCCTGATGGACGCCGCCGAAGCCGAACGCAGCGGCCTGGTCGCGCGCGTCGTGCCCACCGAAAAGCTGCTCGAAGAAGCGCTGGCGACGGCAACGGTTATCGCCGGCTATGCCCAGCCCGTCGCCATGATGGTCAAGGAAGCCGTCAATCGCTCCTACGAATCGCCGCTGGCGGAAGGCCTGCTGTTTGAACGGCGCAGCTTCCACGCCAACTTTGCCCTCGCCGACCAGAAGGAAGGCATGAGCGCCTTTCTGGAAAAGCGCCCGGCCGCCTTCAAAAGCCGCTGAACACCCTCCTGAAACTTTTTTTGTTGCACTGCACAAATTTTGCTTGACTTCGGCTTCGGCACCCATATAATTTGATCCATGATGCACTGCAACATAACGCATCGAAGCCGACTTGGATCATTCAGGAATACAGGCCGAGTCGTCAAACCGAAATTTGCAACACTTTCAATTTAGGAGATCGCCATGTACACGACCCCCGAACAACTCGTCGGCGCCAACAAAGCCAACGTCGAAACCCTGCTGACCATCGCCAACACCGCGTTTGCCAGCGCCGAGCGCCTCGCCGCACTGAACCTCAACGCCGCCCGCATGCTGCTCGAAGACAGCGTCAACAACGCCAAGTCGCTGATGGCCGTGCGTGACGTGCAGGACCTGATGGGCGTGCAATCCGCCCTGGCCCAGCCGATGTTCGAGAAGGCCGTTGCCTACTCGAAGAGCGTCTACGAAATCGCCGCCCAGTCGCAGGGTGAGTTCTCGAAGATTTTCGACAGCCAGTATGTCGAGATGAACAAGAACGTCAGCTCCGCCCTGGACAATGCCGTCAAGAGCGCGCCCGCCGGTTCCGATGTCGCCGTTGCCGCGGTCAAGTCGGCCATCGCCGCCGCCAACTCCGCTTACGAAACCATGAACAAGGCCGCCAAGCAGGTTGCCGAGATGACCGAAGCGAACGTCGCCGCCGCGACCTCCGCCACCGTCAAGGCCGTCAGCGCTGCCGCTCCCAAGATGAAGAAGGCCGCTTAATTCGGCCGCCTGATTAGCCGTTACAGTATTACGTCTCCTCCTCCGGTTCCGCAACGGAACCGTTCAAGCCCCGACCTTCGGCCGGGGCTTTTTTTTCGCGCCGACTATTTCGGGTCGAAGGAATAACCCAGCGCGACCACGCCGGTCTTAAGCGCCTCAATGGCCAGGGAGACATCCCCCGGCGCGCCGTGCACGCCCAGTTCGACGTTCGGCCGGATGGTTTCGCTGCCCAGGGTCGGCAGGCTGAATACCTTGATGCCCGGAAAATCGGCCTCGGTCTGCCGCATCAGGTCGATCATCCGGCCTTCGAGCCCGTCCCAGACCAAAATCGCCGCTTCGGTTTCCGCACCGCGACGGACGTCATCGGCGTAGTAGGTAGCGAGCACCCACTCGGCCATCGGCAAGGCCATTTGCGGGAAGCCGGGCAGAAAATGATGGTCGCCCCAGCTAAAGCCGGGGATGCGGTTGAAGGGGTTGGGGATGATGCGGCTGCCTTGCGGTGCCGTGCCGAGTTCGAGACGATTCGGCGTGACTTCCTGACCGATCTCGGCCATGCGGGCGCGGATCTCGCGCTCGGCGTCCGGGTTCAATGCCAGCGGCACACCGGCCGCCGTCGCGGCCGCCTGGCGCGTGTGGTCGTCGGGCGTCACGCCGATGCCGCCAAAGCAGAACACCACATCGCCGGAAGCAAAACTGCGGCGCAGCGTGTCGGCCAGTCGCGGCCGCTCGTCGCCCAGATAGATCGCCCAGGACATATAGAGGCCACGTTCGCCGAGTAGCGCTGCCAGTTTGGCGAAATGCTTGTCCTGCCGCTTGCCGCGCATGATCTCGTCGCCGATGATGATTGCGCCGTAGGTCCTCATAATTGAATTCCCTTCTCACTGCGCAAGCGCCGCAGCGAAGCGAGGCACAGGTGAACAAACAAGAGGGCGGTAAAGGCCAGCGAAAACAGGTTGAGCAACGGCACGTGCGCCAGCAGCGCGCTGACCAGTCCGGCCAGGTACAGCTGGCCCTTTTCACGCTGGATCAGCGCCGTACGCTCGGCGGGCAGCGCATGCTCGGCCAGTGCGTCAAAGCGGAAAGCCCGCTGGTTGAGCCACGCCGCCCAGAAAATCGGCAGGACGAGCACCGCCCCCGGAATCAATAGCAATGGCAAAGTCACGAGCCAGCCGACAATAAAGATCGCTCCCGCCGCCAGGGTATTGGCCAGGCTGCCCCACAGCGCCGCGCTGACCGAGCCCTGACGCGAGACATCGGGGTAGTCGCGCGCCGCGACAATCGTCATCATGAGCGGCAGGGCAAACACCGCCACCAGCAACAACGCGGTGAAATACACCAGCGGCGCAAAGATGAACAACACCGCGATGTGCGCGAGCCACGCCCCCAGCCAGGTCAGCCATGACCACGTCGGCATTTGCGTGACGACCCACTCGGCGACCGGCAGCCAGGCAAACCAGGCAATGCCCGACCAGAGGATGAGCGCGACGAGCGGCGGCCACAGGGCGTGCATAAGCATCTCGGCCCGCAGCAGGTCGCGCGCCGCGCGGAGCACCGCTTGCGGCAAGTCATTTGAAACAGTCATGACCCTGACCTCCCGTCCCACATTTTCTGCAAACGTTTTACCGACACCGGGCTCGGCGTCTTCAATTCCTGGGCGAACAGCGCCACGCGCAACTCTTCCAGCAGCCAGCGATATTCTTCCAGAAACGGGTCGCTCACGTTAGCCTTCCGCAGGGCATTCCGCTCCCGCGCCCAGGTTTGCGCCAGCGCCCGCCATTCAGCCTGCCAGCGTGCATCGCGCACGGCGTCGGCCTTCATCTTGTCGAGCCGCAGGTTGATCGCCTTGAGATAGCGCGGGAAGCTTTGCAACCGCTCGTAGGGCGTGGCGACAATGAAGTTTTTCGCCAGCAGGCCAGACAGTTGCGCGGCAATATCCGCGCAGGCGTGAGGAAAAGTCTTCTGCGCGGCGGCCAGCTTCTTCTGCACCTGCACGTAGTCGGCAAGAATTGCCGCCAGCAAACGCAGGATCTCTTGCGCCACCAACAGCACCCGCCCCTTCGCCGCATCCTGCCGCGCCATGAAGGCCGGATCATCTGTCGGCAACGGCTCCATCAGGCAGCAGCGCTCGATGGCGACCGCGATGATCTGCTCGCGCAAATCCTTTTCCGTGCCCAGCGGCAAGTGCTGCATGGCAAGGTTGCGCAGTTCGGGCAGCTTCTCGATGGCTTTGACCTGCGGATTCAGCGCCCGGACAAAGCGGTCGCACAGGTCGTTTTTCTCCAGCGCAGCCGCTTTTTCCTCGGACGGCGCGGCGTAATCCCCATACTGTGCGCGCAACTCGGCCAGATTGCGCGACAGGGTCAGCGTGCCGCCGTGCTCGTCCAGCAGACGGAAGTTCATGAGTAGATGCGGCCGCAGTTCGCCCGGCCGCAAACTGTCCAGGGGAAGTTTCAGCGCAATCTTTTCCTCGATGCTGCGCGTCAGGGCCCGAACCAGCGGTTCGTCGACTTCATGGTCGGCATCGACAAACGCCTCGGCAAAGGCATCGAGCGGCTGCACACGATGACGATATTTCTGCGGCAAGGTCTTGAGCAGCGCGACGACCTTTTCCTTGAGCAATCCGGGCACCAGCCATTCAAGCCGCGTCGCCGACACGCGGTTGAGATCGGCCAAAGGCAATGCCAGTGTCACGCCATCATCCGCCGCGCCGGGATCGTGGTGATAGGCAAGCTGATAAGCCTGGCCGCGCTGCTCCAGCGTGTGCGGAAAGGCGTCGGTGGTGATGCCCGCCGCCTCGTGGCGCATCAACTGGTCTTTTTCGAGGCAAAGCAGCTTTGGGTTCTCCAACTCCACCGCGCGTCGCCATTGGTCGAAAGCCGCCAGCGTGGTGATGCCCGCCGGCACGGCGGCAGCGAAGAAGGCATACACCAGTTCGTCATCCACCAGCACGTCGGGACGCCGCGACTTGTGCTCGAGCTTTTCAATCTCCAGCTTGAGCTTCTGGTTGTGCTGGAGGAAACGCCATTTGCGCACCCAGTCTTCACCCACCTCGCCATTCACCAATGCGCCGCGGATCAGCAGCTCGCGCGCCAGCGGCGCTTCAGCGTTCGTTTTGCCGAAGCTCACGCGACGCTTGGCATGCAGCAGCAGACCGTGCAAGGTAATGCGTTCCCAGGCCACCACCTGCCCCGCGCTTTTTTCCCAGTGCGGTTCAAAGACATGACGACGGATCAGATGCGCGCCCACCTGCTCCAGCCACGCGGGCTCGATCTTGGCGATGCAGCGGGCGAACAGCCGCGAAGTCTCGACCAGCTCCGCCGCGACGATCCAGCGTCCCGCCTTCCTCACCAGCGCCGAGCCGGGGTGGATGAAGAACTTGATGCCGCGCGCGCCAAGGTAATTTTTATCTTCTTCGTTGATCAGGCCGATGTGGCCGAGCAAGCCGGTCAGCAGCGCCTTGTGGATGGCGTCGTAAGAACCTGGAAGCTGGTTCTCTTTCCAGCCGTGTTCGTGGCACAAGGTCATCAGCTGTCCATGCACGTCGCGCCATTCGCGCAGCCGCAGCCAGTTGACGAAGTTCTGCCGGCACCACTGGCGCTGCTTGTTCGAGCTTTCATGCTTCCAGACTTCATCGGCGGCGGCCCACAGTTTCAGGTAGGAAAGGAATTCGGATTTCTCGTCCTTCCATTTCGCATGCGCCTGATCGGCCGCGGCCGCCTGCTCCTGCGGCCGGTCGCGCGGATCCTGGCTGCCGAGCGCGGCGGCGATGACCAGCATTTCCTTGAGGCAGCCGTGCTCGCGCGCGGCAAGGATCATGCGGCCGATCTTGGGGTCGAGCGGCAGTTTGGCCAGCTCCCGGCCGACGTCGGTCAGCTCTTTGCTGGTTTCGTCCAGGGCGCCCAGCTCGGCCAGCAGGGTGTAGCCGTCGGCGATCATGCGCGGCAGCGGCGCTTCGAGAAAGGGAAAGTCCTCGACGGCGCCGAGCTGCAGCGACTTCATGCGCAGGATCACGCCGGCCAGCGACGCACGCAGAATCTCCGGCTCGGTGTAAGCCGCGCGCTTGTTGAAATCGTCCTCGGCGTAGAGGCGGAAACAGACGCCCGACGAGACCCGCCCGCAGCGGCCGGCGCGCTGATTGGCGGACGCGCGCGAGATCGCCTCGACCTGCAACTGCTCGACCTTGTTGCGATGCGAGTAACGCTTGACGCGCGCCACCCCGGAATCGATCACATAACGGATACCCGGCACGGTCAGCGAAGTTTCCGCGACGTTGGTCGCCAGAATCACCCGGCGCCCTTGATGGCCGGCAAATACCCGCGACTGCTCCTGCGCCGTCTGACGGGCAAACAGCGGCAGCACTTCGAGACCTGGTGGGTGATGTTTGCGCAAGGCCTCTGCCGCCTCGCGAATCTCGCGCTCGCCGGGCAGGAAGACCAGCACGTCGCCAGGCCCTTCGCTATGGGCTTCACTCACGGCGTCGACAATGGCGTCGTTGAGATCGCTGTCCTTCTTCTCGTCGCAAGGACGATAGCGCGTCTCGATGGGATAGAGCCGTCCGGAGACCTCGATGATGGGCGCGCCGTCGAAGTGCTTGCTGAAGCGTTCGGCATCCAGCGTGGCCGAGGTGACGATCACCTTCAAATCACGCCGTCTCGCCAGCGCCGACTTTAGAAACCCAAGCAGAAAGTCGATGTTGAGCGAACGTTCGTGCGCCTCGTCGATGATGATCGTGTCGTATTGCCGCAGCAAGGGATCGGTCTGCGTCTCCGCCAGCAGGATGCCGTCGGTCATCAGCTTGATGTAGGCGGCAGGCGTGGTCTTGTCGGTAAAGCGAATCTTGTAACCGACATACTTGCCCAGTTCGGACTTCAGCTCCTGCGCGATGCGGCTGGCGGTGGCGCGCGCGGCGATGCGGCGCGGCTGGGTATGGCCGATCAGGCCCTTGAGGCCGCGGCCGAGTTCGAGGCAAATCTTCGGCAGTTGCGTCGTCTTGCCCGAGCCGGTCTCGCCGCAGACCACGACTACCTGATTTTTTTCGATGGCCCGCGCAACCTCGGCGCGACGCGCATTGATGGGCAGAGCCTCATCATAGGTAATGATCGGACGCGCGGCCAGGCGGGCGTCAATATCGAATTTCACGACTTGGCTGGCTTAACGCGATCAGGATCGCGCCAGAAAGCGTCGCAACGATTCCGGCAACTCTGGCGCTTCCTCGCAGGCCGAAATAAATGTGTCGAAATCTTTCTGCAACTGAGTCAGCGTGTCGTGCGCGGAGAGTATCCGCAATGCCGCCTCGTAAGCGCTCTGCACCATGAATCCCGACACGGTTGCGCCCATCAGCACGGCCGCGCGTTCAATCAGCGCCTTGGCCTCGGGGCTGGTACGGAGATTGATGCGGGCACTTTCGGCGGAATGGGTAGAACGGTCTTCCAGGGTCGCGTTGGTCATGGCTTGACTCCTGTTTGGCTACGAGACAAATTGTACGTCAATTTGACACAACCAAAGGCAACGCCCCGTTCGCCCGCGCCACCGCCACGATCGCGTCGCGCGCCACCTTGCGCTGCGGCACCAGCAGCTTGAGGAACAACTCGAAAATTTCCTTCTCCTGATAGCCGATACCCTCGTCCCAAGTCTTGCGGCGCGCGCGCACGGCCTTCGGCACCTCGTCGCCGTGGCGCAGGATCGTCGGCTCGACGCCCAGCCATTCGGCAAGACACAGCAGACGATCATGGGTAGGCATCGTCTCACCGCGCAGCCACAGCCGAGCGGCATGCAGGGTAATCGGCTTGCCCCGGTATCGCTGATTGAACTCGCGCTCGATCACAGTGGGCTTCGCAGGCACGCCTGCGTGTTCTAGCGCTGCGAGCAGGCGTTGTGAAAACTCGATTTTTGGCCTTGTTCATGTCAAATTCACGTTCACCACTTAACTACCGCTTAACTACCGCTCGTGTAATAATACCTATAGAATTTCTTGTCGAGTTTCCATCAATTTTTCGCCATCCCGCCCCCATGAAAGCCCGCATCTGGAACCACCGCTCTTGGATCGGAAACGTTGAATCGCGCGACCTGCGCGCACGCTTCGACGCCATGCTGAAGCAGGTCGGCTTCGAGCTGGTCGGCTTTTCCGAGGCCCATTTCGAGCCCCACGGCTACACCGCCGTCTGGCTTCTGGCGGAGAGCCATTTCGCCCTGCACACCTTCCCGGAGGAAGGGCGCACCTATTGCGAACTGTCCTCGTGCAACCGCGAAAAGTTCGCCGCCCTGATCGAACTCATCGAGCCGCACGAGATCGCGTAGCGGGCCATGCGCGTCCTGCTGATCTCCGACGACCTATCCGCCCTGGTTCTCTGCCGTCGGCTGCAAGATGAAGGGCGCGCCGTGCGCATGGCCTGTCCCGATCCCGCCCTGAAATGCTGCTACCGCGGCATCGCGCCGCGCACGCGCGACGCCGCGACCGGCCGCGCCTGGGTCGGCAGGCGCGGCCTGATCGTCTTCGACGGCACCGGCCACGGCGAATGGCAGGACCAGTTGCGGCGCGACGGCTATCAGGTGGTCGGCGGCAGCGCCGGCGGAGACCGGCTGGAGGATGATCGCGCCCATGCCAGCCGGGTGATGGCGGCGGCCGACATCGACGTCCTGCCGGAGCAGACTTTTACCGACATCGACGCGGCCAGCGCCTTCGTCAAGGCCAACCCGGCCCTTGAATGGTCAAGCAGAACGGTCATGCCGACGAGGCCATCAACCACGTCAGCCAACTGGAGAACGGCGCGGATGTCGCCGACTTCCTGCAGCCGACTTCCTGCACCAGCATTGCCGTCGCATCGGCTCCGTCCAGTTGCAACAGCGCTGCGACGGCATCGAGATCGACATCGGGCGCTACTTCAACGGCCACGACTGGGTCTGGCCGGTCGAGCTCAATGTCGAGCACAAGGATCTGTGCGTCGGCAACCTCGGCCCGAAGACCTGGAAAATGGGCGCCCTGATGGGCTTCGCCGAAGACACGCAGCCGCTCACGCCCATCGCCCGCTTCGGCGTCATCGTGCTGGTCGCTGTGCCGCCCTTTCCCTATCAGGGGACTTTCGAGCACTCCGCCCGCGACACGCCCCTGCTGTTCCGCGCACCGCCAACACCGGAAGAATGGACGCGCCTGCATCTCGAAGAAGTCTGGCACGTCCGGCGCGGCGGCCACCATCGTCTCGCCACCGATTCCGGTTTCGCGCTGCGCGTCAGCGGCGCCGGCGCCACGGCGGCGGCCGCGCGCACCAATACAACGGCATGTCGGCTCTTGGCGCCATTGCGGCGGCTACGCGATTACTTCTCCCGTTTCCTTATCCAGCATTTCAGCCATGAGTAAGGGGATAAGGGCCAGAATGGTTCGCAAAAAGTCGGCGCTGGCGGGACGGCGATCACCGGTTGAGGTATTCGCGCGCCTGATGCAGGACGCGAACGATGCGCACCTTGCCAGGCTCGATGCGGTAGATGAGGATGAAGGGAAAGCGCGACATGACGGCTTCCCGCGTGCCATTTCGTCCGGGACGATGCACGAGGCCAAGCCGGGCAATACGTCCCGCCTGCTCGGTGATGGCGACAATCGCCTGCTCGGCGATGTCGAACGGCGCCGCTTCCAGATAGTAGTCGTAGATCCGGTCGAGATCGGCCAGGGCGCGTTTCGACCAGTCAAGCGGCTTGTTTTTGCTGACGTCCGGCATGTTGCTGGAAGCGTTTTTCGTAATGGCGCCAGACATCCTCGTCGCTCACCACCCGCCCGGCTTCGATGTCTTCCAGTCCCAAGCGTACCTGCTCGTCATACCAGGCTTCGTACTGGGCGCGCTGCTCGGCGAGTTTTGATTCTGCGGTGGTTTTCATGGCGGGCTCCGCGGGTTCAAAGACCCGTCGATGATACTCCGCCACGCAGGGATACGGCGCTGCGCCTGCCAATCCTCGATGTTCAGCACATAGCGCCGCGCGAATGGAGTTTTGCATTGGCGGGATGGCGGCGGCATGTCTGCGCGCAGGTGTTGCATGGCGCTGTCTGAAACCGGAGACGGCCTCTGGTTTCGCGAGGATCTCTACCCGGACATCGGCTACGGCTTCCGGGTGTCGGCCGTACTGCATCAGGAGCGGAGCAAGATTCAGGACATCCTGATTCTCGACACGCCCGCGCTCGGCAAGGCGCTGGTGCTAGACGGCATTGTCCAGTGCACGCAGCGCGACGAGGCGATCTATCACGAGATACTGGCGCACTCGGGAGTATTTCTGCGTTTGGTGGCTGCCCCTCTGCCGGTTGCAGGCTTGAATGTGCTGGTGGTGGGCGGCGGCGATGGCGGCATCGCCCGCGAGTGCCTCAAGCATGCCGGCGTGGCGCGGGTGACCGTGGTCGATATCGATCCCCGCGTGCGCGAAACGACCTTGACGCATTTTCCCGAACTGGCGGCCGTCGCCTACGCCGACCCGCGCCTGACGGCGGTGGATGCCGATGCCGTCAGCTTCGTGCGCGAGCACCGCGACGGCTTCGACCTGATCGTCGCCGATACGCCTGACCCGGTCGGCGCCGCCCTGCCGCTGTTCGGCAGGGAGTTTGTCGCGGACTGCCACGCTGCCCTGAAGGCAGGTGGAGTGTTCGTCCGTCATGGCGGCTCGTTGCTGCTGCAAACGGACGAATTCATCCGGGCGCGCGAGGATGTCGCGGCAGTATTCGGGCCGGAACGCACCCGTGCCGGGCTGCTGGCGACCTGCACTTATCTGGGCGGGTGGTTCATCTGGTTGTCGGCCATGAAGGACACGCCTTACCCGGGAGGGGAAGCGGCGCTCCGGAATATATGCGCACGGTTTGAGCAGGCTGCGCTGGATGTGCGCTGGTATTCGCCGGCAATGCAGTTGGCCTCGTTGGTGCTGCCAGGGTGGTGCGGCAAGAATGCGAAAGGAGCGGAAGAATGAAATTCCCGATCTGTCTGGTCATGGCGCTGACCTTGGCAAGTGCAAACAGCGCCCGAGCGGAAGCCGAGGGTGATGCGCTCTTTGAATTGCAGGTCACGGGCTACGCCGGACACGGCGAGGGCAAGTCGCTGCTCGGCACCCAGCTTTACGCGGAGAAACCCTCCACCACGGCCAGGCGTTACAGGCGCAATACGCTCACCGCCTTCAAGCCGCTGCGGACAAAATCGGCATCGGTCGGGAGCAACGCCTCATCGAAGCCGGCTTCCGCCTGTTCGATCCGGGACGACGCCATGCATACAAGCCAGTCGTCAAAACGCGATGCCTGACGGAGCATCAGAACAGGCCGCAACTTGGCCCCGGAAAGATCGGTGTAGGGAAACGGGGTAAGAACAATCCGCCCCGCTCGCTTCATTGCCAGCGTTCCCGAAGGTCGGCGGCGGTATAGGCAACGGGGTCGTCTTCGATACCGCGCAGGGCCTGTGTCATCGCCATGCGGGTAAACTCGGCATCCGTCCACTCGCCTTGCGCAAGATGAGACCCCCCTGCGATATCGCGGCGTAGGGAGAGAAACTCGACAAAGTCAAACACTTCGGCTTGCTTGTCCCGCGGCAGAGCCTGCAGTCGCTCGATCAATTCGGCGTATCCCATTTGTTTGCTCCTTGGTGTCGTATGTTCTTGATTTGCAGATGAGTCATTGTGCCACTGGCGATCCACGGAATCAAAATTCAAAAGTCGGCGCTGGCGGAACGGCGCCGATTCCTACTGTGCCAGTTTGTGGATCGTGAAGATGCCCAGCCCGGTCATCAGCAGCGAACCGAACAGGTGCAACGACGCCGTGCCCGCCGCCCAGCCGTAACGCGCGTCCTGGATCAGATGCACGACCTCGGCGGAGAAGGTCGAAAAGGTGGTGAGCGCGCCGAGGAAGCCGGTGATGAAGAACAGTTTGAACTCGGGCGAAATGTCGAAGTTGAAATGAAATGCCGCGATCGCCGCGCCGACCAGATAGCCGCCGATCAGGTTGGCGGCGAGCGTGCCCAGCGGCACGGTGGCAAATACCGGATTGAGCCAGAGGCCGAGGCCGTAACGCAGCCAGGCGCCGAGGACGGCGCCGAGGCCGATGGCGGCAAAAGCGGTCGAATTCATGGGCCGCATTCTACGTCGCGACGGTAGAATCCTGCTTTTCGTTCAGTCCCTTGCAGAACATGGCCGATTCAGAAACCAAAGACATCAAAGCGCTCTCCAATTTCATCCGCAACATCATCGACGCCGACCTTGCGGCGGGCAGATTTGCCAGCGTGAGGACGCGCTTCCCGCCGGAACCGAACGGCTATCTGCACTTCGGCCATGCCAAGTCGATCTGCCTCAACTTCGGCCTCGCGCAGGATTACGGCGGCACGTGCAACCTGCGTTTCGACGACACCAATCCCGAGAAGGAAGAGCAGGAATACGTCGACGCCATCATCGACGCCGTGCATTGGCTGGGCTGGGCCTGGGGTGAAAACCAGTATTTCGCCTCGGATTATTTTCAGGCCATGTACGAGTTTGCCGAAAAGCTGATCGGGGCGGGCCTCGCCTATGTCGATTCGCAGTCCGCCGAGACCATGCGCGCCACGCGCGGCACGCTGACCGAGGCGGGGAAAAACTCGCCCTTCCGCGACCGCGCACCCGCCGAAAACCTCGATCTGTTCCGGCGCATGAAGGCCGGCGAATTTCCCGACGGCGCCCATGTGCTGCGGGCGAAGATCGACATGAGTTCCGGCAACATCAACCTGCGCGATCCGGCGATTTACCGCATTCGCCATGCCGAACACCACAACACCGGCAACACCTGGTGCATCTATCCGATGTATGCCTACGCGCACCCCATCGAGGACGCGCTGGAAAACATCACGCACTCGCTATGCACGCTCGAATTCGCCGACCAGCGGCCCTTCTACAATTGGTTGCTGGAGCGACTGGCCGAACTCGGCTGCCTGAATCCGCCGCTGCCGCGGCAGACCGAATTTGCCCGGCTCAACCTCTCCTACGTCGTGCTGTCGAAGCGCAAGCTGATCCAGTTGGTCGACGAAAAGCATGTCGACGGCTGGGACGACCCGCGCCTGCCCACATTGAGCGGCGCGCGCCGCCGCGGTTTCACGCCCGAAGGGTTTCGGCATTTTGCCGAAATGATCGGCGTCGCCAAGTCGGATGGCTGGATCGACATGAGCGTGCTCGAAGGCTGCATGCGCGACAATCTCAACGAAACGGCCCCGCGCCGCATCGCCGTGCTCGACCCGGTGAAACTCGTCATCGACAACTATCCGGCCGGACAGGAAGAGGAATGCTTCGCGCCCAACCACCCGCAGAAGCCGGACTGGGGCAAGCGGCCGATCCCCTTCTCGCGCGAACTGTGGATCGAGCGCGAGGACTTCGCCGAGACGCCGCCGAAAGGCTATTTCCGGCTGTTTCCCGGCAACCAGGTCAGGCTGCGTTACGGCTTTGTCATCGAATGCACCGGCTGCGACAAGGATGCGGATGGCAACATCGTGGCCGTGCATTGCAACTACTTCGCCGACTCGAAATCCGGCACGCCGGGCGCGGATACCTACAAGGTCAAGGGCAACATCCACTGGGTGTCGGCACGCCGCGCCTACACCACCGAAGTACGCCTCTATGACCGCCTGTTCAAGGTTCCCGATCCGGGCGCGGGCGGGCGAGATTTTCTCGCCGACATCAACCCGAATTCGAAACTGATCATCACCGCCCAACTCGAACCCGCGCTGAAAGATGCCTCGGCCGAAGCGCGTTTCCAGTTCGAGCGGCATGGCTATTTTGTCGCCGACCGCGTCGATTCGCGCCCCGGTGCGCCGGTGTTCAACCGGGCGGTGACATTGAAGGATTCCTGGACAAAGGAGAAGTAGCCCCATGCGCACACCCACCCGCAAGCCCGCCGCCCAACCCGCCGCCAAGCCGCGCGCCCCGAGGGCCACTGCCAAGCCAGCCGTCAAGCCGGTGGCCAAGCCACGGGTTCGGGCAGCACCCCGCCCTGTCAGCGCGGGCGACGTCGCGCCGGCCACTGCCCCCGCGAAAATCGAAACCTATACGGTCGGCCAGGCCGCCGCCGCCGCACAGGAAGCCCGCCTGTCGGCGTTGCGCGACATCATTGCCGGGGTCGGCAAGGAAGAGGCGCGCACCTTGCTACGCAGCCTGCAGAAGGAGCAGCAACTAGCCGTCGACAAATCCAGCATCAATCCGGATCACGAACTGACCGCCGACTGGCGCAAGGGCGGCTATCCCTACAAGAACCTGATGACGCGCCGCAGTTACGAGCAACACAAGTACCGCCTGCAGGTTGAATTGCTCAAGCTGCAAGCCTGGGTCAAGGAAACCGGCCAGCGCGTGGTGATCCTCTTCGAAGGCCGCGACGCCGCCGGCAAGGGGGGCACCATCAAACGCTTCATGGAGCACCTCAATCCGCGCGGCGCGCGCGTCGTCGCCCTGGAGAAACCCTCGGAGGTGGAGCGCGGCCAGTGGTATTTCCAGCGCTATGTGCAGCATCTGCCGACGGCTGGGGAGATCGTGCTGTTCGACCGTTCCTGGTACAACCGCGCCGGCGTCGAGCGCGTCATGGGTTTTTGCACCGATACCGAATACCAGGAATTCATGCGCCAGGCGCCGGAATTCGAACGCATGATGGTGCGGAACGGCGCCCACCTCATCAAGTTCTGGTTCTCGGTATCACGCGAGGAACAGCACCGCCGCTTCAAGGAACGGCGCGTTCACCCGCTCAAGCAATGGAAGCTCTCGCCCATCGACCTGGCCTCGCTCGACAAGTGGGACAGCTACACCAAGGCCAAGGAAGCGATGTTCTTTCACACCGACACCGCCGATGCCCCCTGGACGGTGATCAAGTCCGACTGCAAGAAGCGCGCGCGCCTGAATGCCCTGCGCTACATCCTGCATCGCCTGCCCTACGCCAACAAGGATCACGACCGCATCGGCCCGCTCGACCCGCTGATCGTCGGCCGCGCCAACGTGGTCTACGAGCAGGGCGAAGACCTCGGCACGCCGATCCTGTAATCCATGACCGACCTGCTCGCCCTGTTGCAGCCGCGCGTCACCGACCGCGAAAGCCTGCAGGAATTCATCGAGGCCCTGGAAGACCTCGCGCCCGGCATCGAGCGCGACGTCGCCGCGCTGCGCAAGTCGCCCGCCGATCGCGCCCTGATCGCCAGCCTGTTCCGCGCCCTGCATACCATCAAGGGCGACGCCGCCCTGTGCAAGGTGGATGTCGGCGTGATGATCTGCCACCCCATCGAAAGCCTGCTGTCACGCTGTCGCGACGGCGAGGTTGCCTTCTCCGAACTGCTGGCCGAACTGGTGCTGCTGGCACTCGACCGGCTGGAACTGACCGTCGAAGCGCTCTCCACCGGCCGCACGGTGGCGCATCTGAAACTGCCCGAACTGGTGGGCGGAATGGGGGGCATGGCCACGGCGCCCGCCGCTGAAATCGCCGCCCTGGCCATCCGCGCCATCGAGTCCGTTACCGGATTCAAGCCGGTGCAGGCGGGCAGCGAAACTCTGACGACCGCACCACACGCCGCACCGGCCGACCTCTCCGCCGACCTGCAGTTCTTTCGCAGCCTGGCGCTGCAATTCGAATTGCGCTCGCCGACGTTTCAGGGCCGCACCGAGCGCATCCTGCGCCTGGCGCGGGAAACCAACACCCTTGCCGGCGCGCCGGTGGATGCCAGCCAGCTCGAAGCAGCGGTCTACCTGCACGATGTCGGCATGATGTTCGCCCCCGAAGCGGTCTGGCTCAAGGTCGGCAAGCTCACCGACCTGGACCGGCACCTGCTGCACGAACATCCAGGCCACGCCGCCGGCCTGCTCGAACGCATGCCCGGCTGGGCCGCCGCCGCCGCAATGGTCGCCCAGCACCACGAAATGCCCGATGGCGGCGGCTACCCGGCCGGCCTCACAGGGGAAGCGATTTGTCCGGGCGCAAAAATTCTCGCCATCGTCGACGCCTTCGAGGCGGTGATGCAAAAGCACAGCCACCGCGGCCAGACCCGTTCGCTGGTACGCGCCATCGCCGAAATCAACGCCTGTGACAAGCAGTTCGCCAGCGAGTGGATCAGCCCGTTCAATGCCGTGATCCGCAAGATGGTCGAGACCTGATGGCGGCAACAGCCGTCGCTCAGAAGTTTTCTCCATTGCGGCCGTTCAGCCTTAGCCTTCGTCCATAGCGGTCGTTGGTACCCTCGGTGCCATCGAACAGTATCCCGGGACGGCCTGCGCCTGTATATGAGTGCACAGGTTTCAGGAGCCCTCGTGTAAGAAATCCGCCGGCTGCTCCGACTAATGAAAAACCAACGGAGCCACCGCATGCGCGACACCTTTCCCCTGCTGCTCAAGACCGATTTTCCAGACCTGCGGCGCAGCCGACTGGAAATCCTCCAGGCCAATCTCGGCTACCGCTGTAACCAGTCCTGTTTCCACTGCCATGTCGCCGCCAGTCCCAAACGGACCGAGGAGATGTCCTGGGAAACCATGGAACTGCTGCTGCGCTGCGCGGAACGTCAAGGCATTGCCACATTCGACCTGACCGGCGGCGCGCCGGAATTGAATCCGCATTTCCGCCGCCTGGTCGTGGCGGCAAGGAAGTTGGGCGTAAAAGTCATCGACCGCTGCAACCTGACGATCCTCAACGAACCGGGGCATGAGTACCTGGCTGGGTTTCTCGCGGCGAACGAGGTCGAGGTCGTCGCCTCCTTGCCCTGCTATCTCGAAGAAAACGTCGACGGGCAACGGGGCGACGGCGTCTTCCAGCGCAGCCTAGCCGGCTTGCGGCAACTCAACGACCTGGGCTACGGATTGCCCGGTAGCGGTCGGACGCTGAATCTGGTCTACAACCCGGCCGGTGCCAGCCTGCCGCCCGATCAGGTCGCGCTCGAAGCCGCCTACAAGGAGCAACTGGCCACCCGTTACGGCATCGTCTTCAATCAGCTGTTCGCGCTGGCCAACATGCCGATCCAGCGCTTCGGCAGCACACTGATCTCGCGCGGCGAGTTTCACGATTACATGCGACTGCTCAAGGGCGCGCATCGCCCCGAGAACCTGCCCGGCGTGATGTGCCGGACGACGCTTTCCGTCGATTGGCAAGGCCATGTCCATGACTGCGATTTCAACCAGATGCTCGGGTTGCCGCTTGGCGACGCCAGCGCGCCGGTGCATCTGTCGGAACTGCTGGAACATTCCTTCGACGACCAGCCGATCCGCATCGCCGACCATTGCTACGGTTGCACCGCCGGCCAGGGCAGCAGTTGCGGCGGCGCACTTGTCCAAACCATCCCAACCCCGGAGACCGTATGACTTCCCTTGCCAAGTTTTTGCTTGCCGTGTCGATCGCCATTGCCGGTTCCCTGGCCCATGCCGCCGCGCCGCCGCTCAAGTTCGGCGTCGGCCTGTTCCAGCCCGACAAGGACAAGAACGACGCCACCTATCGTCCGCTGGCCGCACATCTCGAAAAGCAGCTCGGGCGCAAGGTGGAATTGCGCACCGTCGATACCTGGGAAGGACTCGCCAAGTCGCTGGCCAACGGCGAAACCGACCTGGCGCTGATGGGCCCCTGGGGCTATGTGCTGGCGAACCACGAAGCCGGCGCGCAAGCCGTGTCGACCATTCTCTACGACGGCAAGCCGGAGTATTACGCGATCATGGTGACGCACCCGGACTCCGGCATCAAGTCGCCGGCCGATCTCAAGGGGCGCAGCTTCGCCTTTGGCGACAAGGGTTCGACCTCGGGCTACCTGATCCCGCTGCATTACTTCATGACGCAGGGCATCAACCCCGATACCTATTTCGCCAAGCTGCTGCACACCAAGCACCAGGCCATCGAGACCCAGGTCACGCAAGGCGTGCTCGATGCCGGCGCCGACTACAACCGCAACCGCAATGCCATGATCGAGCAGGGACTGATCAAGCCCGAACGTTCGGTGATCTTCTGGCAGTCGGCGCCTTTGCCCAACGACGCCTTCGCGGTCAGCGCCAATCTCTACAAGGATGCCGCCTTCGTGGCGAAGCTGCGCACCGCGCTTGAGGCGGTCGGCCCGGCGTTGCTGCCGACGCACTACGGCGGTTTCGTCACTCGCGACAACAGCTTCTACAAGCCGATCCGCGACGCCGGGCTGGCCACCGGCAAGTTGCAACCGAAGCGATGATCGGCGCGGCGATTCCGATGACTTTCGGCGGCCGGCGCCGTGCCGGCCGGCTCGGCTTTCTCGGTCTGGTGCTGGTCTACGCGCTGCTGGTGTCCGTCGCGCTGGGCACGCTGGCCGCGCAGGGCGATCTGTCGCTCGGCCGCAACCCCTGGGCCAACTTCGTCAAGACCGTCGGCGAGTTCGCCCATCCCAGCTTCCTCGATGTCTGGTTCGGCAACCCGCAACTCGAATACCGCAGCGACGATGGCACCCTGCTGCGGACGGAAGACCGCCGTCTCGTCGAAGCCGACTTTCTGCGTCAGTTGGTCGGGGCAACCTGGACCACTTTCGTCATCGGCACCCTCGGCTCCTTGCTCGGCGCGCTGCTGGCCCTGCCGCTGGGCGTGGCGACCGCGCGCAATCTGGGCGCGCCGCGCTTGCTCAGCCTGCCGGCGAAGGCCGTGCTCGATGCCAGCCGCGCGATTCACACGCTCGTGTTCGGGTTGGTGCTGGTGGGTATCGTTGGCCTTGGCCCCACGGCTGGCATCCTGGCCATCGCCTTCCACTCGCTCGGTACCTACGGCAAGCTCTATGCCGAGGCCATCGAAACGCTGGACATGAATGCCGTCGAGGCCGTGCGCGCCGTCGGCGCCGGGCCGACACAGGTGTTCTTCAACGGCGTGTGGCCGGCGGTGCTGCCCCAGTTCGTTTCCGCCCATCTCTACATCTGGGAATTCAACAGCCTCTTTTGAATTTCGAGTGGGTAATGGTGCGTGACGCTGGTAGCCCGAGGCCGGGGGTCAAGGGCGGGCTGCGGGGGTATCGCAGCCCGGCGCAGCGCACCCTTGACGCCTGGAATCGGGCGA
>Ga0208244_100853_pt1 | contig 22505 bp, 17 predicted proteins | sample SubbioCR12Aug_5A_FD_184828 | JGI IMG/M metagenome (GOLD analysis project Ga0208244, IMG submission 184828) | Serpentinite rock and fluid subsurface biosphere microbial communities from McLaughlin Reserve, California, USA - CR12Aug_5A (SPAdes) | ecosystem: Environmental > Terrestrial > Deep... | reverse complement strand
ACCGTCCCGACGCTCGACGATACGGTCAGTGAACCGACCGAGTCCTTCACCCTGGCGGTCGGCGGCGTCGCCGCCACCGGCACCATCAACGACAACGATCCCATCGCAGTCAACGACGGGCCACTTTCAACCGATGAGGACACGCCGCTCACCGCTATCAAAGTACTTGCCAACGATTTCGATCCGGATGACGATCCTCTCACGGTGACGAGTGCCACCAGCAACCAGGGAACGGTGGCCATCAACCCCGACGGCACCCTCGACTTCACCCCGAACCAGAACTTCAACGGACCGGCCACGATCACCTATACGATCACTGACGGCAACGGCGGCACAAGCTCGGCTACCGTCGCGATTAACGTCAATCCGGTCAACGATGCGCCGGTGGCCAACGACGCGTCGATCATTACCGACGAGGATACCCCGATCAACGGCAGCCTCCCGGCTGCAACCGACGTAGATGGGGACGAGATCATCTATGCTCTCGGAACCGCTGCCGCACACGGCACCGTCTCGATTGGCGCTGATGGAACGTATACCTATACACCAAACGCAAACTATCACGGCTCCGACAGCTTCACCTACACCGTCAGCGATGATCAGGGCGGGGTCAATACCTACACCGTCAGCGTGCTCGTCAACCCGGTGAACGACGCCCCTATCTTCGGTAACACGAACAGGACAGCCAACGTATCCGAGGAGGGGCTCCCCAACGGCGTGCCCGATACCACCGGCTCGCCGACCGACACGACGAACGCCGTGATCGCAAGCGGAACGTTTGCCATCTCCGACATCGACAGCCCGAACGTGACGGTCACGCTTACGGCCCCCACGACGACACTGACATCGAACGGGGCCCCGGTGACCTGGAGCGGCACGGGCACGTCGACGCTGTCGGCCAGCGCCGGCGGCAGCCCGGTCATGACGATCAACATCACGGATACCGGCTACTACACGGTCACGCTCCACAAGGCGGTCGACCACGCAATCGCCGGCGTCGAGGACATCCTGTCACTCGGAATCATCGTCACCGCCAGCGACGGCGAAGCCATCTCGACCGGCCTGTTGACGGTGAACATCGAGGACGATGCTCCGCTCGCGGTCAATGATTTCGCCACGCTCATGATCGGCGAGAGCACTGCTGGCAATGTGCTGGCGAATGATCTCGGCGCCGATTTGCCCGGCAGGGTTCAAAGCGTTGTCTATCAGGGCACCACGTACACCGCCACAAATGGCGTCATCACCGTCGATACCGGCAAGGGCATCCTGCTGATGAACGGGGATGGCACTTACACCTACGAGTCAAAACTCTTCACCACGACTGGCGGCAGCAATGGCCTCGCCGACTGGAGTGATGTCAGCATCACCGCCTTCAATGGTGCCCGCAACGTCGCCAGCCAGAATGAATTTTTCATCGACCCGGTAACTTTTGCGCCGCTTGCGGCGAACATCCTTTCGATCAGCGGAACCGGTGTGCTGACCGTTGTCGATGGCGCCTTGCCGGATGGAACGGACGGCCTCGGCATCGCCGGCGGCGCGGGCAGCGCCACCTACCTGAACGGCCACCCGACCAATCCGGAAGCCATTATGTTGAATCTCGGCCATGAAGCGAACTCGCTCAACGCCAATTTCTACTCCGGCACAAACTCGGGCGTACCGTTCTACTGGGCAACGTACGACGCCAGCGGCAATCTGATGGAAACCGGCAATGGCTTGGTCAATAAGCCGGGCTTCACCCTCAATGTCGAAAACAGCTCGGGCGATCCCTTCCAGTACGTCGTGTTCTATGGCATCGACACCAGCGCCAGCAGCAAAATTCTGCTGGTGGGCCTCGACAGCATCCAGTTCAGCGACACCGGGCCGGACGAGTTCGTCTACACCCTGGTCGACGCCGATGGTGACACGAGCGCGGCACGTCTGGCGATCTCGCAGACTGAACCGAGCAATACGGCTCCGATTGCGGCAAACGACAGCTACACCACCACCGAAGACACAGCCGTGACGCTTAACGTGCTCGCCAACGACAGCGACACGGATGGGGATGCCTTCCTGCTCTGGGGCTACACTCAGGCCGCAAACGGCACGGTCAGCACCGACGTCAACGGCAACCTGGTCTATACGCCGAACGCGGACTGGAGCGGGATCGACACATTTACCTACACCCTGCGCGACAGCAAAGGCGGTGTCGACACCGCGACCGTGAGCGTGAACGTTACGCCGGTGGCCGATGCGCCGACCGTCTACGCGCACAGCACGAATCAGGGCATGTCGGCAGGCGACCCTGTGTTTGCCGCCAACTTCAACAGCGGCACCCTTGGCGCCTGGTCAAGGGTGCGGCTGACCGGAAACACCTTCGCCGAAATTAACGGGGGCAACGGAAAAACCAGTACGGAAGCGGCGCTGTTTTCAAGCGTCGCATGGAACGGCCAGACCACTACGACCGAATTCAACAATTTCTGGACGCTCAACAACGGGGCGGTCTCTTACAACCTGAACGGCGGCGCCGGCTCCGACGATGCGCAGGGCATGCTGGCCTACACCAGCCTGACGACTGCACAGCGTGCGCTGACCAGCTACGTCATTTCCGCCGACATGTTCGCCGACGCGAGTTCGGTCCAGGCCAACGGCATCGGGCTGGTGTTTGGCTACGTGGATGCCAACAACTATTTCCTCGCCCGCTGGGAAAACCCCAGTGCGCAATACGCCCCCAGCGGAAACCTGTTCAACAGCTACCCGGGGCAATACCAGGAGCTGTCGCTGGTGCAGATGGTGAATGGACAGCCTATCGATCTGGCGCGCGCCACCTTCAACGGTGACGACTGGTTCAACATGAACATCCGGGTCAGCAATACCGGCATCGGCGTCACGGCGGTGGACACAAGTTCGGGTGTCACGGCCACGCTGAACTACACCTACGGCAGTGTCACCAACGGCGCCACCACCGCACCGGCGCTCAACACCATTGGCCTCTACACCTTCGACAACGACAGCGTGGTGCGCTGGGACAACGTCACCGTCAACCAGGGCGTGTACAGCTACCTGCTGCATACCGAGGCGTCGCTCAACGACACCGACGGCAGCGAAATCCTGTCCGCCATCACGCTGGGCAACATTCCAGCCGGTGTGACGCTGACCGACACCGTCACCAACAGCGTGCTGACAGTCACCAACGGCAGCGCCACCGTAATCGCCGGCAACGAGATCCGGATGACCACGACGACGCCGCTGACCGATGCGCAGATCAACGCTATGCAGGTCAGCGTCACGTCGACCGAATCCGATGGCAGCAGCGCATCCGACAGCAGCAACGTGAAGATCGATGTGCTCGGCACGTCCGGCGCGGAAACGCTCACCGGCAGCACCGGTGATGACTGGCTTACAGGCGGTACGGGTAATGACACCTTGATCGGCAGCGCCGGCAGCGACGTCCTGATCGGCGGCGCCGGCAACGACACGCTGACCGGCGGCCTTGGCGCCGACGTGTTCAAGTGGGAACTCGCGGATCAAGGCACCGTGGCGAATCCCGCCATCGATACCATCACCGATTTCGACAGCCTCGCCAACAGCGACAAGCTCGACCTGCGCGACCTGCTGCAAGGTGAATCGCACAGCGGAACGGACGCGGGCAACCTGGCGGATTACCTGCATTTCAGCTACAACTCCGCCACCAGTACGACTGTGATCGAAGTGAAATCGCAAGGCACCGCCATGGTTGGGCCAGACCAGATCATCAACCTGTCCGGCGTCGATCTGGTCACCGGCTACACGTCCGACCAGCAGATCATTCAGGATCTGCTGAGCAAGGGAAAACTGATCACCGACTGATGCTGCATGCCACGTGTTAACCGGGAGAGCGAGCGAATGCCATATGTAAAACGCGACGAGCAGGGACGAATCACCGCTGTCACGCTGCAGCCGGAAGGCGGCCTGGTGGAGGTGCCCGCCCATTCGCCGGAGTTGCTCGATTTCATGGGCAGGATGGGAATCGAACAGGGCGCGCTGCAGCAGTCCGACATGCGGCTGGTGCGGGTACTGGAGGATCTGATCGATCTGCTGATCGACCGCGATGTGATCCGCTTTACCGACCTGCCGCTGCCGGCGCAGCAAAAGCTGATGGAGCGCCGGTCGATGCGTCAGTCACTGGGCGCGCTCGACCTGCTCGGCGGAAACGACGAGACCATTTGAGACCCGTTCGCCGAGCGGCCCCGCAGCGAGCGCTCAGCCCAGCACGATGCCGGGGCCGGTCATTCCCTTGAAGCCCAGCTCCTTCAAACAGCCGATCTCCTGCTGATTGAGCACGCCTTCAGCGATGGTCATCATGCCCATGGTGTGCGCGATGGTGCACAAGCCCCGCAGGAAGGTCTGGTTGCCCTGGTTGTGGTCGATGTCACGGATGATGACGCTGTCGATCTTCAGATAATCCAGCCCAACGTCATACAACTCGCCTATATGGCAAATGTGGTTGCCGACATGCTCCAGGCCGATTTTGCAGCCCAGGGGCTTGAGGCTATCGCAGAACACACGAAACTCCCGGGCATGGCGATACGCCACGAACTCGGGGATATCGATCCAGAGTTTCTGCGCCAGTTTCCGATTGCCCTTGAGTGCCCGGTGATAACGCGCGGCCAGCACCGGATCGCATACGGATTGCGGCGACACGTTGATGCACAAGGGCCCCTCATTCGTTTCCAGCCAATCCAGCGCACGGTCGAACACCGCCTTGTCGATGCGGTCGGCCTGGCCCAGCCGGCTGGCCCAAGGCATGAATTCCTGCGCAGGCATCCAGCCGTGCTCGTTGTTTTGCATGCGCGCGGGCGCTTCGTAGTGGATCAGGTCGCCCGTTCCGCTCAGCACCGGATAGGTCGCAAACTGAATCTGCTTGCGGTTCAAGGCCGTCTCGATGCGGGCACGCCAGGTGTCGGCCATGCTGGAAACCGGCGTCCAGTCGACACCCGGATCCCCCTGCTCGACCGCACAGCCGCCATCCTGGGATGCGCGCCCCAATGCCACGTCGGCACGCGACAGCACCTGTGACACCACGTCGCCATGACGATAGACGGCAGCGCCGAGCAACACGGCGTGCTCGGTAGACGAACTCGGATCGTTGATCGCCAGCAGCGCACGCGCGAATATCTTTTGCGCCCATTCGTCGACGGGGTCGGCATTGGGCGACAACACAGCGAAGTCCGAACCATTCAGTCGGCCCATCATGCACCCTTCATCCGGGCAGGATTCATACAGGGTGTCCGCCACGCGCTTGAGCAAGGTATCGGTGGTGTCATGGCCGATTTCCTTGTTCAGCTTGGCCAGATCGGGCAGACGCAAAATAAACAGGGCGCCTGCCGGAGCCGCATGCTCATCGGCCAGGGCCGCTGCAATCCTGTTCAGGAAATGTTCGCGGTTCAGCAGACCGGTCAGCGCGTCATGCTGGGCGTCGCGGCGCAGCTGCTCGAGCCGGGCGGATTCTTCTTCGAGCATGTTGCGCACCCGGCTGGCAAGCCGGTTCATGGCCCGCACCACGCTACGGAATTCCAGCGTCCCCGGCTCCTGGATGGTGACGAAGCGGCGTTCGCCGATCGCTTCGGCCTGATTGACCACTTCCCCCAGCGGGCGGGTAATGCTGCGCAGAATGAGCGTACCGATCAAGCCGCATCCCAGTGCGCTGACGAGAAACCAGCCGAGCAGCCTGCGGTTGCCCTGCCACAGGGCCTGGTAGGCGAAGCCATTGTGGCTGGACACCGTCAACGTTCCGTACTGACGCCAGCCATCCTGCACCTGGGCGATGCCCGGGTCGGATTGCAGGGGGATCAGCCTGACGAACCACGCCGGCACGGCATCGATCTTTGCCTCGCTGACCCGATCGACCATCACCTCGCCCGAGGGTGAAACCAGTTTGATCTGCTGGTAGTGGCCGATGTCGAATTGCGCGGACAGCAGCAACTCGATCAGAACGGGTTCCTTCTCGATCTGCGACATCGACAGCGCCAGCGAGTTGGCGTTGTCGATGTTCTTCAGCCGCAACTGATCTTCCAGATAATTCTTTGCCGACCACGCGCTGACCAGCAAGCTGATCCCGAACGCGAGGGTCATGATGGCCGCGACGGCAAGCCAGAGTTGCTTGGTGAGTGTCATGACGTTTCCCTGTGAGCGCTGTTTTTATTCATTTCAGTCGATCCCTTCTTCCCGCATCCTGGACAACACGGACTGCCATTTTGACAGTCTTTGCGAACTACTCGACGCGCGTGGCGTCGCCCCACCCACCCACAGTCCCTCCGTATTAAAACCGAAGACCGTGGTGAGATCGCCGCGACGCGATGCCGGGCGTATGTCGGAAATCAAATTGTCGAGGATCAGCGGCTCATCACCCGGGGCCGGGTAAAAGCTCAGCACCATGTGTGCCTGGACCAGGGGACTTTGCGGTCCGCCGATGCGGGCCTTGACGTAGGTCAGACGCATTTTCCCGGAGGGGATGCCCAGCAGTTTCAGCGTCACATACTTGGCAATCGCAAAATCCTCGCAATCCCCCTGTCCCCGCCCCAGCGTCTCAAGCGGGGTCGCCCAATAATCCTGCTGACCCCAGATCACGCTGTCATCGCCAAAACGGGTTCGGCGATTGAAGAAATCATTCACCTGTTGCAACTTGACAGCTTCCGGCTGGTTGGCCGATTCGCTCAGCAAGTTGCGCCAAGCATGTATCGACGCCACGCCTGCCACCCCATACCGCTGGCCTGCCAGCAACTGCATGCGGTCCAGATCAACGCTCGCAAAGGCCAGTCCGGCACAAAAAAACGCTGTGAACAGCAGTCGAAAAACGTTGGTTTTTCCGGCGAACAGTCGACTATTCGGCATGATCACGCGGCCCGGCTTGAACCAACGAACCACCCGCCGATCACGCGCCGTGTTGCGCGCCCTCCCTGGAAGCGCACGCGCCCCAGCCATCGTCCGTTCCAGACAGCAAAAACACTCAAGGGCTTTAGCGGAATAGCCAAACGTTTCCCGAATTCCAAAATGCTGCGCAAGCTGGGTAGAATTGCCGCCACACCCAACACTGGTATGAGTCTTGCTAATAAACAAACCGCATCGTTGTATCTAAACGTTATCGGACGGGATCCGAAAGGCTAAAGTAATGCTTCAAATAAAAGCTGTGTTGTTGGTATCGGTCATCGGCCTGTTTTCTGCAGGGGTGGGGGCGCAATCCCCCGTCACGCTCCAAGATGCCGTCAAGAAAGCCATCGTCAGCAACCCTGAAGTACAGGCCAGCTGGCATGCCTTCCTGTCCTCCCGGCACGAACAGGATGTCGCGCGCGGAAGCTATTTTCCGCGGGTAGACCTGACCGCGGGCATAGGCCGGGAAGATCTGAGCACACCCAACCTGCCTTCAACCAGCCTCACGCGCCGGGGTGCCGCGCTGACGCTGAACCAGATGATCTACGACGGCTTCGCCACCCGCGACGAGGTCGCCCGGCTTGCGTATGCCAAGCTGGTCCGCTATTACGAACTCCTCGACACCACGGAATCGACCGCCCTCGAAGCCGCCCGTGCCTATCTCGATGTCCTGCGGTATCGCGAATTGTCACGGCTCGCCCAGGAAAACTTTGCCGAACATGAACGGGTCTACAGCCAGATCCAGCAGCGCGTCCAAGCTGGCGTCGGGCGACGGGTCGACCTGGAGCAGGCCGGTGGCCGCATGGCGCTTTCCCAATCGAACATGCTCACCGAGGCGAGCAACCTGCATGACGTCAGCGCGCGTTACCTGCGCATCGTCGGCGAGTTGCCGCCGGGAGAAATGATCGCGCCCGAACTGCTCAAGCAGGGCATTCCGCCCAACGTCGAGGAGGCCTTGAAGTTCGCCTACCAGGGCAACCCGGCCTTCAATGCCGCGATTGAAAACGTGCGCTCCGCCCAGGCCGACGCGCGCGGCCGGCAGTCCAACCTGCAGCCGCGCGTCGATCTGCGCGCCACCAAGGACGTCGCCATCGATCGCGATGGCGTAGTGGGCCAGCGCGACGATCAGATCATCGAACTGGTGCTGAATTTCAACCTGTTCAAGGGCGGCTCCGACCAGGCACTCATACGCCAGTATGCCGAACGGGTGTCCCTCTCGAAGGACCTGCGCGACAAGGCCTGCCGCGATGTGCGCCAGACGCTGACCATCGCCTTCAACGACATCCACAACCTGAATCGCCAACTGGACTTTCTGGACCAGCATCAACTGGCCATCGAGAAAGCCCGCGATGCCTATCGCCAGCAGTTCGACATCGGCCAGCGCACCCTGCTCGACCTGCTGGATACGGAAAACGAATACTTCCAGGCACGGCGTTCCTACGTCAACGCGACCTACGATCATGCGATCGCCCATGCGCGCACCCTGGCCGGCATGGGCAATCTGCTGACCGCCCTGCAGGTTGGCCGTGACGGCATGCCCACCCTCCAGGAACTGGGCCAGGACCGCCAGGAGGTCGATGCCGACAGCCAGTGCCCGCTGGTTGCGCCGATGGTGGCGGTAGCCCGCAGCCAGCCCCACGCCCCGCGCCCACTCGGGCTGGCCCCGGCGAGCGCCCCGCGCGCGCTGCCGCTACCGCAGGCGCCCATCCCCGAAACCATCCAGCAGGCCCTCACCGGCTGGACCTCGGCCTGGTCGGCCAAGGACTTCCCGCGCTATCGCGACTTCTACGCAAGCAGCTTCACTCCGGAGAACGACCGCACGATGGAGCAATGGGCCAGTGATCGCGCCGTGCGCCTGGCCCAGCCCGGCGACATCACGGTCAGCATCGACGATCTCAAACTGGAGTCGGCAACGCCCGACCGTGTCGTGACCGAATTCCGCCAGACCTATACCTCGCCCAATTACCGCGACGTTTCGACCAAACGGATCGAATGGATCCGCGATGGCGATCGCTGGAAAATCCAGCGCGAGCAGATGGTCGGAGCCCCGCAGCAGGTGTCGATTCCGAACCTGGTAAAACCCAGGCAAAAGCTCGCCCGCAAAACAGCCTCCGACTGCAAGTGCGATTGATGCGGCGGCGCTAGCTGCCCCGCGCTGCGTTCCAGCGGCGGCCTGTTAAAATGGCGCCCCGCTACGTATCCGCCAACACCCCCGATGCAACCCACCCCGACCGCGCCGGCCCAGACCGGCGATCCGACCCTGGCTCGCGACGTCAAGAAGCGCCGCACCTTCGCCATCATCTCGCACCCCGACGCCGGTAAAACCACGCTGACCGAAAAGCTGCTGCTGTTCGGCGGTGCGATCCAGATGGCCGGCACGGTGAAGGCGCGCAAGAGCGGCAAATACGCCACCTCCGACTGGATGGAAGTCGAGCGCGAGCGTGGCATTTCGGTGGCGAGCTCGGTGATGCAATTCAGCCATGGCGACTGCGTCTTCAACCTGCTAGACACCCCGGGCCACAAGGACTTCTCTGAAGATACCTACCGCGTGCTGACCGCGGTCGACGCCGCCATCATGGTGGTCGACGCCGCCAAGGGTGTCGAAGAGCAGACCATCAAATTGCTGGAAGTGTGCCGCCTGCGCGACACGCCGATCATCACCTTCATCAACAAGATGGACCGCGAGGTGCGCGATCCGCTGGAACTCCTGGACGAGATCGAATCGATCCTGAAAATCCAGTGCGCGCCGGTGACCTGGCCGATCGGCATGGGCAAGCGTTTTCATGGCGTCTACCACCTCATCAACGACGAGATCCTGCGCTTCAAGGCCGGCGAGGAAAACGCCGACCAGCAGTTCGAATCGCTGCAGGGCCTGGGTGACGCCGCGCTGCGCGAGCGCTTCCCGCTTGAAGCCGACACCCTGCTGTCCGAAATCGAACTGGTGCGCGGCGCCGGCGTCGGGTTCGAACTCGACGCGTTCTTGAAGGGCCGCCAGACGCCGGTGTTCTTCGGCTCCGGCATCAACAACTTCGGCGTGCGCGAAGTGCTGCGCGCGCTGGCCGACTGGGCGCCGCCGCCGCAGCCGCGCGAGGCGGTCGAGCGTACGGTCGATCCCACCGAGCCCAAGTTCACCGGCTTCGTGTTCAAGATCCAGGCCAACATGGACCCGCAGCACCGCGACCGCATCGCCTTCTTCCGCGTCTGCTCCGGCCGCTACAGCCCCAACATGAAAGTACGCCACCGCCGTACTGGCAAGGACATGAAGATCGCCAATGCGGTGGTCTTCATGGCCAACGAGCGCACCCGCATGGACGACGCGGTGGCGGGCGACATCATCGGCATCCACAACCACGGCCAGCTGCACATCGGCGACACGCTCACCGAGGGCGAAGCGCTGCAATACAAGGGCATCCCCTACTTCGCCCCCGAACTCTTCAGCCGCCCGCGCCTGCGCGACCCGCTGCGCGCCAAGCAGCTGAACAAGGGTCTATTGGAGCTGGGCGAGGAAGGCGCGGTGCAGGTGTTCGAACCCTTCGTCGACAACACGCTGCTGATCGGTGCGGTCGGCCAGCTGCAGTTCGAGGTCGTCGCGCATCGCCTGAAGACCGAGTACGGCGTCGACGCCAGTTTCGAGAACGCCGGCATCTATACCGCGCGCTGGGTCACCTGCCCGGACGCCCAGCATCTGGCCGAATTCACCAAGGCCAACACGTTGAAGCTGGCGAAGGACGTCGACGGCAACCTGGTGTATCTGGCGGACACGCGGGTGAATCTGTCGCTGGCGCAGGAGCGCTGGCCCAAGGTGGCGTTCCACGATACACGCGAGCATGGGCAGGTGATGGGTTAAGCGCCCGCGACGAACGACCGTTCGACGGCTAGCACTTAAGGTTCAGACTGGACTGTCCGATTCGATCGGCAGCTTGTGGGCCAGACGCAAGGCCCGCAGCATGGAGCGCTTCTTCGCCTGGTGTGCATGCATCCGCCGCAGGATGTCGTCCAGCGCCCGCACGGCGCTGAGAACATATGGCCCCTTGTTGAGCATGACGCATTCGGCACGCAGCCCCATCGCCGCATCGGTGATTTCCGCACGCGAGGGTCGGCCTTCCTTGGCGAGCGTTTCCAGCACCTGGGTCGCCCAGATCACGGGAACGTGCGCCGCCTCGCACAGCCACAGAATCTCTTCCTGGACTTCCGCCATCCGCTCGAAGCCGCACTCGACGGCCAGGTCGCCGCGGGCGATCATCACCCCGCACTGGGGCGCCCGCATGGCGGTCAACAACATGTCGGGCAGGTTCTCGAATCCGCGCCGCGTTTCGATCTTGAGCACGATGGCCGGCTGACGGCTGCCCAGGCTTGCCAACTGCTGCTGAAGCGCGGCGACGTCCTGCGCGCAATTGGCGAAGGACAGTCCGACGATGTCCGCATGCTGGGCCACGAAGGGCAGGTCCTCGATGTCCTTGTCGGTCATGGCTGCGATGCGCAGGTCGCTGTCGGGCAGGTTGATCCCCTTGTCGGCACGCAAATTGACGGGCCTCAGGTAATCCTGCGTGATGCGAACGCGCACCTGTGACGGTTCCACTTTTTCGATGACGCCGCCGATCTTGCCGTCGTCGAACCCGATCGTCTCTCCTGCCCGCACGTGATCGAAGACGTCCGGAATGGTGCAGCCGATCATTGCCGGGGTCAGGATTGCGCCCGTGCTGTCGTAAGTCGCCGGACGTCCCGGCTTCAGATCGCGGGTCACAATCAGCAGATCATCCTTCTGCAAGGGAATGGCGGTATCACCGGGCGGCAAAGCGCCCATGCGGCACGCGCGCGCATCCGCATCGCCTTCGCCCTGCGCCGTCTGAAGAAGCGTCCCGGGAACGAGGTAAGCGGTGCGACCCGCCTCCGCCCAGCAGCCTTGATCGGTTACATCGACGATCCTGAAAGAGCGCCTGGAATCCCTGGCATCGGTGAATTTCACGACATCCCCGACCTGCAGCCGGGCCAACCAGTCGGACGGCACGGGCAGGCACACGCTGGCCGGCGAAGGCGGCTGGCGTGGAGCATCTTCAGGACTCAGCCAAACCCGCGCCGGCGCCGTAACCCGGCCGTAGGCATCGCGGCAAGGGTGAATCCGGATCACGGCGGGACCGGGTTCGAGCGGACCGGTGCGCAGCTTCGGACCGGCCAGGTCCATGAACACACGACAACTTCGTCCCAATGAACGCTCCGCCTGTTTCAGGTGCTCGATCATCCGCGCCCAGGCTGCGGCGTCGTCATGCGCGCAATTGATCCGCATGCAGTCCATGCCTTGCTGCATCAGCTGGTGAACCAACAGGTAATCGGCGGCCGCCTCGCTCGGCATGGTGACCATGATCCTCACCGGGCGACCGTTCGTCGCCGTCCCGAGCAAGGCGTCGGCATGTTCGGCCAGCAGCCGCTCGCCGCGAGCGAATTCAAAGGCTTCTGACGCCCGCGGGGCGTCCTGACAGGCACCTCGTTCGAGGGTACCCAGCACCCGCAGTACCGCATCGACCGATGCCAGCACGTTTGATTCGGCCCGTCCGAGTGAAGACACTCCCATCGCAGCCAGGGCGCGCTGCAGCGGTCGAAGATCGCGGCGGCGCAGGGCCAGGTAATGCAGGAGATTGCGGGCGCTTTCCCGATAATTCGCGTGAATTTCGGCGAGATGCGGCTGCGTCCTGGACTCGTTGGCGACCATGTCCGCCCGAATGCGCTTGAGTTCCGTCAGGACCTGTTCCACGCCCGGCGAATCCGGACAGACCACGTCGGCGCAACTTGCCTCGGCGACCGTCATCGCAATCGCCTAGTGGATCGGCTTGAGGGCATAAACGCCCATCGATTTGGACATGTCGAGATTGCGCACCAGGACCACCACGTTGTGGATATCGAGCCGATTGATGAACAATTCGCTGGCAAACATTCGGCCATCGCGGCGGCGTGCCTGGAAGGCAAAGGCGCAATGGCAGAGGAAGGCCAATCGCGAGTTGATCCGCCCTTCCTGAACCAGATCGACATTCGGCAACTGCGGCAGGAGCATGGAAATATGATGGCCAATCAACTGCTCCGGCCGATAGCCGAATATCGGCTCGCACGCCCGGCTGCAATCGCGGATCACACCCTGGTCATCGAGGGTGAGGGTTGCCAGATCGACAACTTCTAATTCGGACATATTGGAAGGAGAATGCGTATTCGTCAGCGCGCATTTCGCCGGCCGGCGGCTTGCTGTCTCCATATCGAACTCCATCGCAGAGCGTGTTCCAGGGGAAGCAAATTTTCCCGCCTTGCAATGAACCTTCTGTGACAAACAAATGAATTTTTTGTAAATGCACCGAAGGTGTGAATTGCTTAAAACTGAGCGGCTCATGTGTCACAGTCCAAGGTAGCGAATGAGTCGAGTTCTAATGTAGCTTTAGGCCCCACTGTCAAAAACATAAGGAAGGTTGCGATGAGAAAACCCGCGGATGAATACCTCGAAAAGGCCCAGCAGCTGGAGAAGGAGGAAACTGAACGCCTGTTGGCCAGAATGCGATCCAAGCTCATGCGCAGACTGGAAGACAAGAAAATGAGCGTGCAGGAGGCCGTGGCCATTCAACTCGAAATCGAAGACGAGGAACTGCAGGAATGGCGCGCACGCATGGCCGAAATCAGCAAGAAATCAAAGAACAAGTGATACGCTCGCCCAGGTTTTAGTGGGCAAATATTCACGCATACACCGCGGTGTAATCGCCTGACGGAATCCAAATCCGACGGGCAGTCATCGTGCCGGTCATCACACAATAGCCCCCATGTCCGAAGCAACGAGCAAGACCGAAACCTTCATCCACAAGCCGCGTGTGGCGTATTTCTCCATGGAGATCGCGATGGAGAGCATCATCCCGACCTACAGCGGCGGCCTGGGGGTGCTGGCAGGCGACACCCTGCGCGCCGCGGCAGACATCGGGGTGCCGATGGTCGCGGTCACCCTGGTGTCCCGGGCCGGCTACTTCCGCCAGGCGATCGATTCGCAAGGCCGGCAGGTTGAGCTGGCCGACGATTGGGATCCTGAACGCCACGCCTCCCGGCTGCAGGCCACCGTGGCACTGGAGCTGGAAGGTCGCCAGGTGTGGGTGGGCGGCTGGCTCTACGTGCTGAATTCATGGGTCGACGACGGCGTACCGATCCTGCTGCTGGACACTGACCTGCCGGTGAACGATCCGCGCGACCGCGACATCACCCGCTATCTGTACGGCGGCGACGAGGCTTACCGGATCAAGCAGGAGGCGGTGCTGGGCATCGGCGGCATCGCCATGCTGCAGGCGCTGGGCTTCACGCTCATGGGCTATCACATGAACGAGGGCCACTCGGCCTTCCTCACCCTGGCGCTGCTGCGGCGATTTGCCCATCCTCACGAAGGTTTGCGGCCCGGCGAAAGCCCCTACGACCTGCCCCGCGTGCGGGAACTGTGCACCTTCACCACGCATACGCCGGTGGAAGCGGGCCACGACAAATTCGACTACGGCCTGGTGCGGCGCATCTATGGCGACCTGCTGGACCCGGGCACAGTCAAGCTGCTGGCCGGCGAAGACAGGCTCAACATGACCCGCCTCGCCCTCAATCTTTCTGAGTATGTGAACGGGGTGGCCAAGCGCCATGCCGAAGTCTCCCGCCAGATCTTCCCCGGCTACGCGGTCCACGCGGTCACCAACGGCGTGCATGCCTCCACCTGGACCAGCCCCTCCTTTGCCGAGGTGTACGACCAGCATGTACCGGGCTGGTGCCATGAGCCGGAGCTCCTCACCCGCGCCGACCGCATCCCGGACGAGGTGCTGTGGGCGGCACACCAGGAATCCAAGCAGGCATTGCTGGAGAAGGTGCGGGAACTCACCGGCGTGAGTCTGGCCCTGGACCAGCCCATACTCGGCTTTGCACGGCGCATGACGGCGTACAAGCGGGCGGACCTGATGTTCACTGACATGGAGCGACTCAAGGCCATCGCCGGAAAATTTCCCTTCCAGATCGTCTTGGCCGGCAAGGCCCACCCGAACGATACCGCGGGCAAGCAGCTCATCGAGACGCTGCACGCCCACATTCGCGAACTGGCCGGGGACATCCCGATGGCCTTCCTGCCCAACTACGACATGGCGCTGGCGCTGCAGATGGTGTCCGGCTCGGACCTGTGGCTCAACACCCCGCTGCGACCGCTGGAAGCCTCCGGCACCAGCGGCATGAAAGCCGCCTTCAACGGCGTGCCCCAATTCTCGGTGCTGGACGGGTGGTGGGTAGAAGGCTGTCTGGAAGGCGTCACGGGCTGGGCGGTGGGCGATGACAGCCCCACGGCCAACGGCCACGATGCCGTAGCCCTTTACGACAAGCTGGAACAGATGATCCTGCCTCTGTGGTATGAGGATCGCCCAGGCTGGACTGCGGTCATGAAAGGCGCCATTAGCCGGAACGCGGCCTACTTCAACAGCCACCGCATGATGCGTCGCTACGCCACCGAAGCCTATCTGAGATAGGCGATTCTGCCGCCGGCGCGCGGGATTATCGATCGCGCGCCGCTGTCACAAATCCTTAACTTGAGCGTGATTCCAAACTATATAAACTGTTTATTTCGTATAGTGATAGGAGTCAAGCCATGGCAGACAACGACAAGAAACCGACCGACGCGCAAGCCACGCAACCCGCCGCGAGCCCAGCGTCGACCGTCCAGAAACCCGCAGCCACCAAGCCCGCCGCACGGTTCAGAAAACCCGCCGCAGCCGCGCCGGCAACCCGACGCAAAGCTCCAGCCACGGCTGCAACGGCGAAAAAACCCGTCGCACGCGCCGCTGCCCCAAGAAAATCGCCGCCGGTCAAAAAGGCCGCGAGCAAGCCCGAGCCCCTGGTTGCCAAGCCCGTCAAGGCAGGCAAGCCCGTGAAGGCGAAAAAGCCCAAGCTGGTTCGTGACAGCTTCACCATGCCGGAAAGTGAGTACGCTCAGATTGCTGCACTCAAGAAGCGTTGCCTGGTTGCGGGCGTGTCGGCGAAGAAAAGCGAGATCCTGCGCGCAGCGGTGGCGAACCTGGCGAAACTGAGCGACGCCTCGGTCGTTTCAGCGCTGCGTCGTCTCGATGTCATCAAGACCGGACGCCCCGCAAAAGGGAATAAGTAAGCCGGTTTGTTTCAGCCTGAGTGACGCCGGGCGTTCGCCGCGCCCGGCCGACTCAACTCAGTGCTCCCGGAAAAACCGGATCGCCTCGTCCAGCCGATGCACGGGGTGAATCTCCATCCCGGCAATCTTCTGCTTGGGCTGGTTGGCCGCCGGCACGATGGCCTGGGTGAAACCAAGCTTGGCGGCTTCCTTCAGGCGTTCCTGGCCGCGCTGCACCGGACGGATTTCGCCGGCCAGCCCGACTTCGCCGAACATCACCAGCTTGTCGGGTAGCGGCTGGCTTCGAAGTGACGACACGATGGCGGCGAGCACCGCGAGGTCGGCGGCGGGTTCGCTGATCTTCACCCCGCCCACCGCATTGACGAAGACATCCTGATCGAAGCAGGCGATACCGGCGTGGCGGTGCAGCACGGCCAGCAGCATGGCCAGCCGGTTCTGCTCCAATCCCACTGAAAGTCGGCGCGGACTCGGCGCGTGGCTGGCATCGACCAGCGCCTGGATTTCCACCAGCAACGGCCGCGTGCCTTCCTGCGTCACCAGCACGCAGGAACCCGGCACCGGCTCGCCGTGACGCGACAGGAAGATGGCCGAGGGGTTGGAGACGCCCTTCAACCCCTTTTCGGTCATCGCGAACACGCCGATTTCGTTTACCGCGCCGAAGCGGTTCTTGAACGCGCGGACGAGCCTGAAGGACGAGCCGGTATCACCTTCGAAATACAGCACGGTGTCGACGATGTGCTCGAGCACGCGCGGGCCGGCGATCGCGCCTTCCTTGGTGACGTGACCGACCAGGATGATCGCGGTGCCGGTCTGCTTGGCATGGCGCGTCAGCTGCGCCGCGCATTCGCGCACCTGCGCCACCGAGCCGGGGGCGGAGGTTAGCGCTTCCGAATACACGGTCTGGATCGAGTCGATCACGGCGACATCGGGCTTTAGCTCGGTCAGCTGCGCGAGGATAGCCTCGAGGCGGATTTCCGGCAGCACCGGCAGATTGGTCTCGGGCAAAGAAAGACGCCGCGCGCGCAGCGCCACCTGGCGCGCCGATTCCTCACCGCTGACATAGAGTGTCTTCATGCGGCCGGACAGGCCCGCCATGGCCTGCAGCAGCAGCGTCGACTTGCCGATGCCGGGATCGCCGCCGATCAGCGTCACCCCGCCCGGCACCAAGCCGCCGCCGAGCACGCGGTCGAGCTCGCCGATGTCGGTGGCGATGCGCGATTCCTCGCTCCCCTCCACCTCGTGCAGCATCTGCACCTGGCTCGTCGCCGCCAGCGAGGCAAAACGCGGCTTGGCCGACTCGGCAATGGTCTCGACCAGCGTGTTCCAGGCATTGCACGCCGGGCACTGGCCCTGCCACTTGGGCGACTGCCCACCGCATTCGGTGCAGGTGTAGATCGTTTTGGTTTTGGCCACTAGCGAATCAGGCCGGGAAGACGCCGGTCGACAAGTAGCGATCGCCGCGGTCGCAGACGATGGAGACGATCACCGCGTTCTCGACTTCCTTCGACACCTGCAGCGCCGCCCAAAGCGCGCCGCCGGACGAGATGCCGGCGAAGATGCCCTCCTCGCGCGCCAGCCGCCGGGTGGTTTCCTCGGCGTCCTGCTGGCTGACGTAGATCATGCGATCGACGCGGCTCGGATCGCAGATCTTCGGCACGTATTCCTCCGGCCATTTGCGGATGCCGGGAATCTGCGCGCCTTCGGTGGGCTGCACGCCGACGATCTGGATCGCGGGGTTCTGTTCTTTCAGATAGCGCGAGCAGCCCATGATGGTGCCGGTGGTGCCCATGCTGGAAACGAAATGGGTGATCTTGCCTTCGGTGTCGCGCCAGATCTCGGGGCCGGTGCTGCGGTAGTGCGCCTCCGGATTGTCGGGATTGGCGAACTGGTCGAGGATCTTGCCGATGCCCTGCTTTTCCATCGCCACCGCAAGATCGCGCGCGCCTTCCATGCCGGCTTCCTTGCTCACCAACTGCAGTTCGGCGCCGAAAGCGCGCATGGTCTGGCGCCGCTCGATCGACAGGTGCTCAGGCATGATGAGGATCATCTTGTAGCCGCGCATCGCCGCCGCCATGGCGAGCGCAATGCCGGTGTTGCCGCTGGTCGCCTCGATCAGCGTGTCTCCGGGCTTGATCTCGCCACGCGCCTCGGCTTCCTTGATCATCGACAACGCCGGACGGTCCTTCACCGAACCCGCCGGGTTGTTGCCCTCGAGCTTGACCAGGATCGTGTTCGTCGTCTCGCCCGGCATGCGCTTCAGGCGCACCAGCGGCGTGTTGCCGACGCAGTCCTCGATGGTCTTGTACATGCCTTACTGACGTCCGATCGGCAGGTAATCGAAGCCCATCTCGCGCATCGCCTGCGGCTCGTAGAGATTGCGGCCATCGAACACCAGCGGCGACTTCAGCAGCGATTTCATGGTGTCGAAATTGGGGCTGCGGAAGACTTTCCACTCGGTGACGATCAGCAGCGCGTCGGCGCCCTTAAGCGCGTCCATCGGGCTGTCGACCAGCAGCAGGTCGGCGCGCTCGCCGTAGATGCGGCGGGTTTCCTCCATCGCCGCCGGGTCGTAGGCCGACACGCTCGCGCCCATCGCCCACAAGGCTTCCAGCATGGTGCGGCTGGGCGCTTCGCGCATGTCGTCGGTGTTGGGCTTGAACGCGAGGCCCCACATGGCGAAGCGCTTGCCCTTGAGATCCTTGCCCAGCTTGGCGGTCAGCTTGTTGACCAGGATGTGCTTCTGCGCGTCGTTGGCTTCTTCCACCGCGTCGAGCACGCGCAGCGGGATGCCGTTTTCCTGACCGGTGCGGCGCAGCGCCTGCACGTCCTTGGGGAAACACGATCCGCCATAGCCGCAGCCGGCATACAGAAAGTGGTAGCCGATGCGCGGGTCGGAGCCGATGCCGTGGCGCACCTGCTCGATGTCGGCGCCGAGCTTTTCGGCCAGCACGGCGAGTTCGTTCATGAAGGAAATGCGCGTCGCCAGCATGGCGTTGGCGGCGTACTTGGTGAGCTCCGCACTGCGCACGTCCATCACCGTCAGGCGGTCATGATTGCGCTGGAACGGCGCATACAGCTGCCGCAGGAGCGAGGTCGCGCGTTCGCTGTCGGTGCCGATGACGATGCGATCGGGCTTCATAAAGTCGTCCACCGCCGCGCCTTCCTTGAGGAATTCAGGGTTGGACGCGACGTTGAATTCGAGCGAGACGCCGCGTTTCGCCAATTCTTCCAAGAGGGCCGCCTTGACCTTGTCGGCGGTCCCCACCGGAACGGTCGACTTGTCGACCACCAGCTTGTAGTCGCTCATGTTGCGGCCGATGTTGCGCGCGGCGGCGACCACGTATTGCAGATCGGCCGAACCGTCCTCGTCCGGCGGGGTGCCGACGGCGATGAACTGGATCTGACCAAAGGCCACCGATTCCTCGACGTCGGTGGTGAAGGACAAACGGCCGGCAGCGACGTTGCGCTTAACCATGTCTTCCAGACCCGGCTCGTAGATCGGGATGCCGCCCGACTTCAGGATCTCGATCTTGTTCGGATCGACGTCGAGGCACAGCACCTCGTTGCCGACTTCGGCCAGACAGGTTCCGGTGACCAGACCCACGTAACCCGTACCAATCACGGTGATTTTCACTGCATCGTCTCCCTAACTATTTTGTATGTCGGCTTGAATCTGCTTCAGCGCGGTCAATGGATCGGCCGCGCCCGTGATCGGACGTCCGATCACCAGATCGGTCGCACCGGCCTGCAAGGCTTGCGCCGGCGTCATCACGCGACGCTGGTCGCCCGCCTCGGCGCCGGCCGGGCGAATGCCGGGCGTCACCAGACGAAAGTCCGGGCCGAGATCCGCGCGCAGCAGGGACGCCTCCTGCGCCGAGCAGACTACACCATCCAGTTTGCAGGCTTGCGTCAGGCGCGCCAGGCGCAGCACCTGGTCGGCAGGCGCGCTGGCCACGCCGACCTCGTCCAGATCCTCGGCGCTCATGCTGGTCAGCACCGTCACCGCGATCAGCAAGGGCCGTTGCGGCAGATCGGCCAGCGCTTCCTGCGCCGCCGTCATCATGCGGCGTCCGCCCGAGGCGTGGACGTTCATCATCCACACCCCCAGTCCGGCCGCTGCACGGCAGGCCGCCGCCACGGTGTTGGGAATGTCGTGGAATTTCAGATCGAGGAAAATTTCAAAACCGCGCGCCATCAGGGCGCGCACCAGCTCCGGCCCTGCCACGGTGAAGAGCTCCTTGCCGACCTTGAGTCGGCACAGCGAAGGATCGAGCCGATCCACCAGCGCCAGCGCGGAGGTCGTGTCCGGAAAATCCAGCGCCACGATAATCTTGTGCGTCATTCCTATTCCCTGATCCCTAGCCTTCGCCCTCGCGCCGCTCGGGGTCGAAGCTGTCCCAGCGCCCGCACGCCGGACAGCGCCAGAAGAACTGCTTGGCCTTGAAGCCGCAGCTGCCGCACTGGTAGCGCATCATGCGCTGGCTGTGCGACGCGACCAGCGTCTTTTCCACCTGCAGCAATTCGCGCTGTTCTGGCTCGGCATTGATCAGCTCGGCCTCCAGCAGGCGATCCAGCGTGCGCAGGCTGGGGTTGCGTCGCAGTTCCTCGCGCGCGAGCTGGCTGGCCGCGGCCGCACCCTCGGCTTCGGAGACCGCGAGATACAAGGCATTGAACACGTCCTGCGACGGTTGTCGTGCGAACAGTGCACGCAGCCACAGCACGCCTTCCGCCAGCTGACCCAGTTGGCGATAGCTGCCCAGCACGCGATCGACGACCAGCGCCATGTGGGCCGTGCTCTGCGTTTCAACCAGGCGCCAGTCGGCAATCGCGGCCTCGTGCCGACCCGCTGCCGCATCCAGATCGCCCGCCATCAGGTTCGCGCGCACCGACTGGCGGTTGGCCGTCAGTGCCTGTTGCAGATGCTCTGTCGCCTTGTCGGGATGGCCCTTGGCCGCTTCCAGCAGCGCCAGCTCGCAATGGAAGTGCGCAATGTCGGCGTTGAGCGGCTTGCTGGTGTCTTTTTCCAGCACGCGCGCCGCATCGATGGCCTTTTGCCAATCCTTCTCCTGCACGTAGATTTCGAGCAGATAGGTGCGCGCCAGGCCATGCTGCGGCGTTTCCAACAGCTTGCCGAACACCTGTTCGGCGCGGTCGAGCAGGCCGGCCTTCAGATAGTCCTGGCCCAGTTCGCTCATCGCGCGCAGCCGCTGCTCCTCGGCCAGGCCTTCACGCTCCAGCAGGTTTTCGTGCATGCGGATCGCACGGTCGAGTTCGCCGCGGCGGCGGAACAGCCCGCCCAGCGCAAAGTGCAGGTCGATGGTTTCGGGTTCGAGTTTGACGACCTCGAGAAAGGCTTCGATCGCCTTGTCGGGCTGCTCGTTGAGCAGGAAATTCAGTCCGCGGAAGTAGGAATTGGGCAGCGCGCGCGACTCGGTCACCACCTGGCGGATGTCGATGCGTGCCGCCAGCCAGCCCAGTACGAAAAACAGGGGAAACGCCAGCAGCCACCAGACTTCAAATTCCATGACCTAGACGGTTTCGATATCGGTGACGGGATCGCTCAGGGCCGTTTGCGACTGCTTCGCCGTTTCGCGCCGCAACCTGAACAGGGTCGGCAGCAGGGCCAGCACCCCGACCAGTGCGCCCAGCACAAAAGCCAGCCCCAGCATGACGATCAAGGGCGCCTGCCACAGGTAGCCCATGTAGGAATAAAAGATGACCGAATGGCTGTTTTTGAGCGCAAAACCCAACACCAGCAGAAACACCAGCAGTTTCGCCGCCAGGCCCAGATAATGTGTGAAATTTTTCATGAGTGTGCGCTGAAGGAACCCGCCCATTCTACCCGCGCGCGGCCAATCGCCCAAGAATCAAGTGGTTCGCAACGGCATGCCGCGACACCATAAAAAAACGGCGCCCACTGGCGCCGTTTTGATGAACATCCGATCCGACCCGAGCTAAAGCGGAAAATCTACCCGGTCGCGCAATTCCTTGCCCGCCTTGAAATGCGGCACATACTTGGCCGGCACCTGCACCCGCTCCCCCGACTTGGGGTTGCGCCCGACCCGGGCGGGCCGGAAGCTCAGGCTGAAGCTGCCGAAGCCGCGGATTTCGATGCGCTCGCCGCGTGACAGGTTTTTCGCCAGCGCGTCGAGGATCGTTTTCACGGCCATCTCGATATCCGCAACCGAAAACTGCGAATGCCGCGCCGCCAGTTGAGCAATCAGCTCGGACTTGGTCATGACTTACTCGGCGTTCTTGTTGTCGAGCTTGGCCTTCAGCAGCGCGCCGAGGTTGGTCGAACCGCTGGCTGCCGCTGAGGATTCGGCGGCGAGTTTCTTCATCGCGGAATCCTGTTCGGTCATGTCCTTGGCCTTGATCGACAGGTTGATCACGCGGTTCTTGCGATCGACGTTGATGATCATGGCTTCGATTTCGTCGCCTTCCTTGTAATGGGTGCGCATGTCTTCGACACGGTCACGCG
>Ga0208244_100852_pt1 | contig 22553 bp, 20 predicted proteins | sample SubbioCR12Aug_5A_FD_184828 | JGI IMG/M metagenome (GOLD analysis project Ga0208244, IMG submission 184828) | Serpentinite rock and fluid subsurface biosphere microbial communities from McLaughlin Reserve, California, USA - CR12Aug_5A (SPAdes) | ecosystem: Environmental > Terrestrial > Deep... | reverse complement strand
CGCCCGCGACCTGTGCGCCTACATGAGGCTCTACTGGGGCGGCATGCACCTCAACAAGTACCTCTACGGCGGCGAGTTCCCCAAGCCCGACTTCAACTTCCAGACGCAGATCTGCTGCTCGCACGCCAAGTGGTACCAGCATGCATCGAAGTACGAGGGCGTGCCGGACTTCTATGTCGACGTCAGCGTCGGCGCCTACAAGGACCTCGACGAATCGCGCCTCGACTACGTCACCAACCAGCTGCACGAGTCGATCGAGTTCGTCGAAAAGGTCACCGGTCGGAAGTGCGACGACGAGCGGCTGATCCGCGCCGTGAAGAACGAGATGCGCGCCACCTCGCTGTGGGCCGAGGTCTGCCTGCTCAACCAGAACAAGCCCGCCCCGCTCGACGAGAAGACCATGTATTCGCTCTACGTCCTGGCGGTGCTGCACAAGTCCTCGCAGTGGTGCGCGGACTTCTATCAGGAACTGCTCGACGAGGTGAAGGACCGCGTTGCCCGCGGCATCGCCGCCGTGCCCAACGAACGCTGCCGCGTCATGTCCGACACGCAGCCGCCCTGGGCCTTCCTCAAGATCTTCCGCTACCTGGAGGAATTCGGCGCCGTCTCCATCGGTTCGCTGTACACCTTCGGCCTGGAAGGCACCTGGGAGACGCGCGAGGACGGCAGCTGGATGCCGCGCACCCTGCCCTGGAAGAAGGGCATCGAGATCAACGACCGCGCCACGGCGTTGCGCCTCTACGCCGACTGGAACCTGTCGAAGCCGCTCTGGCAGCACTTCTTCGACCCCTCGCTGAAGACGGAGATGATGAAGTACATCGTCAAGCACTGGGGCGTCGACGGCGTCATGATCCACATGAACCGCGGCTGCGAGGGCCTCTCGATGGGCATCATGGAGAACCGCCTCGGGCTGGCCGCGGCCGGCATCCCGGTGATGACCTACGAGGGCAATATGGGCGACGAACGCGAGTTCGACATCGGTCGTGCGCAGAACCGCGTCGATTCCTTCATGGAGACGCTCAACCTCAAGCGCGACTTCGTCGCCGCCTGAGGCGCGAGTGACATGTTGCAGTCCGAACATACGGATGGTAGCGAAGCTGCATCGATGATGCAGCCGACCCGGGAAAGGTTCCTGCGTTCCTGCCGGCAACTCCGGGTGCGCGCCGCCGGCTCCTTCAGCACGCGCGTCCCTGCTCCATCATCGCCCACACTTGCTCGGCGACCAGTGCGGCAAACGCCGGATCGTTGATGTGGTATGGCGTGCGTACCAGCTGGTGCGCGTCGGTCACCCGGAAGACTTCGGCCAGGGTCTCGAACAGCGCCCGGTTTGCCGCCGGATCATGAAACGGCTGGCCCGGTGCGTCCAGCGCCGAGAGGCCGCCTTCCGGGATGTACAGCCACACCGGTCCGCGCGAGGCATTGAGCCGCTCGGCGATCACTCGACCTGCCGCAACCATTTCCTCGGCCGTGGTGCGCATCAGGGTGACGTTGGCGTTGTGCACGTGAAACCTGCGGCCACGGTATTGCGCCGTCACGGTGTCCATCGGTCCCCAATTGAGCATGTCCAGCGCACCGAGCGAACCTATCCATGGCACACCGTGCACGCTGGCCGCTTCCAGCCGGCCGGGGCCGGCATCGCATACGGCTTTGGCCAGGTGCTGCCCGACCTCGGTGGTGGTGATGTCCACCACCAGTTCGAAGTGGCCGGAGGCGGCCATCCGCTCCAGCGCGCGTCCGCCCGCGCCGTTGGCATGAAAGACCTGGGTATCGAATGCACCATGGAGTGTCCGCTGCAAGCTTTGCACGCAGGGCGTGGTGACCCCGAACATCGTGATGCCGATGGCGAGGCGCTCATCGCGGGCCTGCGGCGGCGGCTGGTGCAGCAGCATGCCGGCCAGCGCGTGTGCCGCGTTGGCCAGGATGGCACGCGAGAGCCGGTTCAAGCCCGCAATGTCGGTGACCGGGAACATGGTGGTCATGTCGACCACGTCCACGAAGGGGCGCATGTCGCCGGAAGCCATGGTCGAAACCAGTATCTTGGGCGCGCCCAACGGCAACCGGCGCATGGCGGGCGCCACCATCGAGGTGCCGCCCGAGCCGCCGATGCCGAGCATGCCGTCGATCTCACCGCGCTTGAGCCGTTCATCGGCCAGCGCGCACAGCGCTTCGCTCATGGCGATGACTGCCTGCCCGCGATCGTTGGCTTCGAATACCGCCCCCGCGCCGTTGGGATGGCAGGCCGCGACCTCGCGCGCGCCGATGTCGGCCTGTGCGGGCTGGCCACCGGTGCTCACGTCCACTGTCACCACCTGCACGCCGGCGCGGCCCAGCAGAGCGGCCAGGTAGTTCAGCTCTTCGCCTTTCGTATCGAAGGTGCCCACCACCCATGCAATCGGCGCCCGGGTACTCATTTGCCGGCGAAGCGCTCACTGACGCACTCGAAGAAGGTTCGGAAGGTGCCTTGCACACGCACCACGGCTTCCGCCTCTTCTTCCGCAGGCACCTCGAATTCCGCCCACCATTCGCCGAAGCACTTATTGCCTTCGGTGATGGGCAACAAGTGCATCTCGGCCACGTAGTTCTTCCAGTTGGCGTCGATGTGCAATATCTTGTAGCGGCAGCGGTGTTCGTCGTCCGACAGCGCAAGCAGTTGTTCGCGCAGATAGCCGCCCTCGCGCACTTCGAAGTAGCGCACACAGCCGATCTGGTCCGACGGGCGGCCTTCTTCGATATAAGAGTTCTGGAAGTAAGGGTGGTACTGCCCGAGCGCGCCGAAGTCACGGAGCATGCCCCATGCCTGATCCAACGTTGCGTGCATCACTGCGCTGACAAACACCTTGGCCATTGCTGTTCTCCTCCTCGTCCGATAAAGCGTTCAGAACTTCAGCTGCTTGTAGCGTTCCACATGCGCCTTGAGGGCCACTTCGGTGGGGAGCCGCTCCATGCTGCTGGCGCCGTAGAAGCCGTTGCAGTGCTCGCTGCGGCGCAGCACGTACTCCACATCCTCCGGAGTGGCGATCGCGCCGCCGTGGGCAATGATGATCGCATCTTTCCGGATCCGGCGTGCCGCCTCGCCCCATTCGTCGATCAGGCGCACCGATTCGTCCAGCGATTTGGCGGATGTCGCGCCGATGGTGCCGCCGGTGGTCACGCCCATGTGCGGCACGATCAGATCGGCCCCGGCCTTGGCCATCTCGACCGCCTCGTCGGCCGAAAAAACATAGGGCGTGGTCAGCAGGTCCAGCTCATGCGCTTGGCGGATCATGTCTACTTCCGTGGCGAAGCAGATGCCGGTCTCCTCCAGACTCTGGCGGAAGGTGCCATCGATGATGCCCACGGTCGGAAAGTTCTGCACACCCGAGAAGCCCATATCTTTCAGCCTCTTCAGGAATACCGGCATGATGATGAAGGGATCGGTACCGTTCACTCCGGCGATTACCGGCGTGCGCTTGCAGACCGGCAGGACTTCCCCGGCCATGTCGAGCACGATTTCGTTGGCGTTGCCGTAGGCCAGCAGACCTGCCGATGACGCGCGGCCGGCCATTCGGTAGCGGCCGGAATTGTAGATGATGATCAGGTCCGCGCCGCCGGCCTCCTCGCATTTGGCCGAGATCCCGGTTCCGGCGCCTGCACCGATGATCGGTTCGCGCCGACGCACCATGTCCTGGAAGCGTTCCAGCAAGGCGCTGCGTTCAATTCTGCTCATATGCTCGATTCCCTTGACTGTGATTCGGAATTGCCCATCCCCGACTTGCGTATTTCGGTTCCCCCCGCTTGCCGTCGGCGCTCCCGCACATCCAGCACCGTTCCGACGATCCCCTTCCGGAACGACAACACGCACACCATGAAGATGATCCCGGTAATCAGCGTGACCCAGCCGCCCAGTGCATCGAGGTAGAACTGCAGCCCGACCACCAGTGCAGCGCCGACGGCCGGCCCGAACACGGTATGCATGCCGCCCAGCAGGGCCATCAGGACCACATCGCCGGACAGGTGCCAGTGCACGTCGGTCAGCGCGGCCAGGCCGAACACCACGGCCTTCATCGAGCCGGCCAAGCCGGAAAGCGCGGCGGAGAGCACGAACAGCATCAGCTTGTAGCGCGCCACCGGGTAGCCGAGCGACACCGCGCGCGACTCGTGCTCGCGGATGGCGACGATCACATGGCCGAACGGCGAATGCACGACGCGATGGACGATCCACAGTCCGATGGCGGTAAGCACCATCACCAGGTAGTACATGGCCACGTCGCTGCGCAGGTCGATCAATCCGAGCAGCGTGCCGCGCGGGATGTCCTGCATGCCGTCTTCGGCGCCGGTGAAAGGCGCCTGCAGGAAGATGAAATAGACCATCTGTGCGAGCGCCAGCGTAATCATCGCGAGATAGATCCCCTGGCGCCGGATCGCCAGTCCGCCGACGACCAAACCCAGCAGCGCGGCGCTGGCTACTCCCACCACGAGTCCCAGTTCGGTGGACAGCCCCCAATATTTGATCGCCACACCGGTCAGGTAGGCGGCGCCGCCGAAGAAGGCCGCATGGCCGAAGGACATCATGCCGCCGAAGCCGAGCAAGAGACCGTAGGCGCAGGCGAACAGAGCCATGCAGAACAGCTTCATCACGAACACCGGGTAGATCATCGTCGGCATCCAGGGCACCGCCAGCAGAAGCAGCAAGCCGAGCGCGCCGAGGATCAGGAGGAGCGTACGCATCGTCATGCCGCCCCTTCCCGTCCGAACAGCCCGTTGGGCCGGAACAGCAGCACCAGCGCCATGACCACGAAGATCACCGTGGTGGACGCCTCCGAGTAGAACACCTTGGTCCACGCCTCGACCACGCCCAGCGCCAGTGCGGTCACGATCGAACCCAGGACCGATCCCATACCGCCGATGACGACGATCGCAAACACGATGATGACGAGGCTCGATCCCATTCCCGAGTTCACGTGCAGGATCGGTGCGGCCAGCACTCCGGCGAACGCGGCCAGGGCCACGCCGCCGGCGTAGGTGAGGGTCAGCATGCGCGGCACGTCGATGCCGAAGGACTGGGTGAGTGCCGGTTTTTCCGTCGCTGCGCGCAGCATGGCGCCCAGCCGGGTGCGTTCGATCAGCCACCAGGTACCCAGGCATGCGACCAGGGCTGCCACAATCACCCAAATCCGGTATAGCGGCATGACCATGAAGCCCATGTCCACCACGCCCCGCAACGACTCCGGCACCGGAAAGGGTTTGCCCGATGTTCCATAGGCGACGCGGAACCCGCCTTCGAGCACGAGCACAAGTCCGAAGGTCAGCAGCAGCCCGTAGATCGGATCGAGCCCGTACAGTCTGCGCATGAGGGCGCGCTCGAACACGCCGCCCATGGCCCCGACCGCCAGCGGCACCAGGAACAGCGCCAGCCAGTAGTTCACGCCCAGGTAGTTCAGCAGCATCCAGGCGCCAAAGCCGCCCAGCATGAAAAAGGCGCCGTGGGCAAAGTTGACGATCTTGAGCATGCCGAAGATCACCGCCAGCCCCAGGCTCAAGACTGCATAGAAGCAGCCGCTTACCAGCCCTAGCACGGTCTGCCCGGCCAACACCGGCAACGGCAGGCCGAATATTTCGCTCATAATGCGTACTCCTGTTCCGCAAGCCGAATGCCATGCCGCGCCACCCGGATGTTTCCAAGGAAATCCACAACATCGGTGAAGACAGTGTCATCACAACGGTGCGCGCCGAGCATTGCGAGGCGCTGGCTGCGCGCAACATCGCGCATGTGGCAGTGATCGACGCAATCGAGCCCTTTACCATGGTGCGCACCAACCTGAGCGGCGCCTATCTGCAGGTGTGCCTGGGTGGCGAGGGGCAGACCTTGCTCGAAGGGCGCTGGTATGCGCACCGCGAGGGTCTGGCCAGCTTTGCTCCGGCGCATGCCCTGCATGCCTTCCATTGCGTACCAGGCAAGCACTGGAAGCTGGCCTGGGTGCGCTTCACGCCAACCTCGCCCTACTCCCGCAGCAGCGCAATGGGTCCGCGCATGATGCGTTTTTCCGGCGTGGGCCTGGAGCATGCGATACTCGGTCTGGCCCATGAGATGCAAGCCGGTGCGCCGGACCATGCGACCTGCGCGATGTGGGTAAACCTGATCGAGCGCCATGCCGAACGCGTGGTCGAGCCGTGGCGCGAGGAACCGCGCTTGATGCGCGTGTGGGATGTGGTACGGACCGACCTGGCACGCGACTGGAAGCTGGCCGAACTGGCGGCCCTGGCAAATACGAGCGGGGAGCATTTGCGCCGCATGTGCCAGAAGTGCTTCGGCCGCAGCCCTGGCAGGCAGCTGGCCAACATCCGCATTGCTCACGCCGCGCACCTCCTGGCGACGACCCAGAACAAGATCGATGCGATCGCGCACAACGTCGGTTACATCAACCCCTATGCGTTTTCCAATACCTTCAAGAAACTGACCGGCTTTCGCCCTTCGGACTACCGGTCGCATCCGCGTGCCGCGCCGCATGTCCTAGACCCCCAGCCGGGACGCAACCCGGTCAAAGTCGTGCGCAAGCGCTGAGGCATCGTATTGCGCATCCACACGGCCGGTTTCGATCAGGTAATGGCGATCGGCCAGATCGGCGGCAAACTCGACGTTCTGCTCGACCAAAAGGATCGTGTAGTTGCGCCCCTTCAACTGCTGGAGCAGTTCGCCGATACGCTGCACGATGACCGGCGCCAGGCCTTCGGTCGGTTCGTCCAGCAACAGCAGGCGCGCCCCGGTGCGCAGGATGCGTGCAATGGCCAGCATCTGCTGTTCGCCCCCGGAAAGCTTGGTGCCGGGCGAGTTGGCGCGTTCAGCCAGGTTGGGGAACAGCGAAAATAATTCCTCCTCGGCCATGCCGCCCTTGGCCACCACCGGCGGCAGCAGCAGGTTCTCCCGCACGGTGAGCGAGGCGTAGATCCCGCGGTCGTCCGGGCAGTAGCCGATACCGGCACGGGCGATGTGGTGCGGCGGGGCGCCGGCCAGCTCGGTTTCCCGGAAGCAGATTGACCCTTGCACCGAACCAACCATGCCCATGACGGCCTTGAGCAGCGTGGTCTTGCCGGCGCCGTTGCGCCCAAGCAGGGTGACCAACTCGCCTTCACGCACGTCCAGGCTGATGCCGTGCAAAGCCTGGCTGGGTCCGTACCAAGCACGCAGGTTCTGGATCGACAGCAATGGCTTATGCATGAAGCGCCTCGCCCGCCTTGCGTTTCGGACGTCCCAGATAGGCCTCGATCACCCGCTCGTCGGCGGCGATGCTGGCGTAGTCTCCTTCGGCGATGACCTTGCCGCGCGCCAGCACGGTGATGCGGTCGCACAGCTGGGATACCACGGAAAGATTGTGTTCGACCATCAGCACGGTGCGGCCTTGCGCAGCCTTGCGGATCAGTTCGGTGGCGTGCGCGATGTCTTCCACGCCCATGCCGGCCATCGGCTCGTCCAGCAGCAGCATGCGCGGCTCCAGCGCCAGCGTGGTGGCCAGCTCGAGCGCGCGCTTGCTTCCGTAAGACAATTCACCGGCCCGATGCCGGGCGTACGCGCTCAAACCCACCTCTTGCAGCAGTTCGGAGGCGCGCCTGTCATGAGTCTGGAGCACCTTGTCGCTGCGCCACCAGTCGAACGAATGTCCGCGATGGCGCTGCACTGCAAGCCGCACGTTTTCATGCACGGTCAGTTGCGAAAACACGGCCGAGATCTGGAACGAGCGCACAAGCCCGGAGCGGGCCACCACATCCGGCTTGACGCGCGTGATGTCATGTCCGGCAAACATGATGCGTCCGGCAGTCGGTTCAAGGAGCCTGGTCAGCAGGTTGAAGCAGGTGGTTTTACCCGCGCCGTTCGGACCGATCATGGCGTGGATCGTACCCTCCTCGATCTTCAGGTCCACCGCGTCAACCGCGGTGAAGCCGGCAAAGCTGCGGGAAAGCGCGCGGGCTTCCAGGATGGTTGTCACAAGCGCTTCCGGAAAGATGGGTCCATCGATGGCAACTGCAGGAATGCGGCTGGTGCGTGCGCGCGCATACGCACCGCCAGGATCGCGCTGCAGCCGCCAGGCGACTCAGTTGCGCACCAGCTCGCAGGTGCTCTGCTCGATCGGCATGAAGGCCTGCTCGGCCGGAATGGTCTTGACCAACTTCAGGTAGTCCCACGGTCCCTTCGATTCGGCCGGCGACTTCACTTCCCACAGGTACATGTCGTGCACCATGCGTCCGTCCTTGCGGATGTAGCCGTTCTTGGCAAACATGTCGTTGATACGCAATTCGCGCATCTTGGCCGAGACGGCATCGGCCTCGTCGGTGCCGGCCGCCTGTACCGCGCGCAGGTAGTGCATGGTGGACGAGTAGTCGCCTGCATGGGCCATGTTGGGCATGTAGCCGACGCGCTGCTGGAAGCGGCGGGCGAACGCGCGCGTTTCGTCGTTCATGTTCCAGTACCAGGCGTTGGTCAGCTGCAGGCCTTGCGCCACGTCCAGGCCGAGCGCATGCACGTCGTTGATCCACAGCAGCAGTGCGGCCAGCTTCTGGCTGCGGGTGACGCCGAACTCGCGTGCCGCCTTGATCGCATTGATCGCATCGTTCCCGGTGGAGGCCAGGCCGATGATCTTGGCGCGCGAAGCCTGGGCCTGCAGGATGTAGGAGGAGAAATCGGTGGTACCTAGAGGATGACGCGCGGCGCCGACGACACGGCCCTTGTTTGCGCGCACCACGTCCGAAACCTGCTGCTCCAGACCGATACCGAACGCGAAATCCACGGTCAGGAAGAACCAGGAATCGCCGCCGCCCTCGACGATGGAGCGGCCGGTGCCGTTGGCCAGCGCCCAGGCGTCATACGCGTAATGCACCGCATACGGCGAACAGTTCGCGTTGGTGATGCCGATATTAGAGGCGTTGTTGACGATGATGTGCCGCTTCTTTTCCTTGGCCACGCGGGCCACCGCCAGCGCCACGCCGGAATTGGCGAGGTCATTGATCATGTCCACGCCGCCCACGTCGAACCATTCACGCGCCTTGGCCGCTCCGACGTCCGCCTTGTTCTGGTGATCGGCAGACACCACCTCGATCGGGCGCCCGAACATCTGGCCGCCGAAGTCCTCGGCCGCCATCCGCACCGCTTCCACCGCACCGCGTCCGGAGATATCGGCATATACGCCGGTGATGTCGGTCAGTACGCCGATACGCAAGACGTTGTCCGACAGCTTGCCTTGCTGGGCCGCAGCTGGCGTCAGGCCGGCTGCGAAGAGAATAGAGGCTGCAAAGAGTCCCTGCGCAAAGGTACGCATAGTGTGTCTCCTCCATTATTCATATGCACCCGAACGAGATTGATCGAGTGTTGCAAGGATGTTAGGCAGAGCAAGAGTTGATATCCATATCATGCAGGCACAGGCGGATACTCAAAAACCACATCCGATCCTGAAAAACCGAGAATGCGGTTCATTGCGCTGCCGCGCCACAAACGCTCGTCACCGTATCGAGAGTGACCGGATAACCACATACGGCGCCGATGCGAAGCGCGTTGATGCTCGGATGCAGCGCCCCGGAACGCGGGCGGACAGGAACGGGCGCGACAGGTTGCATTCCGTGCATTTGGCAGCCCATTGCTGTTGGACATACGGTATCGTTTCGCCTCGGCCTGGCCGCCGCCGGCATCCCGGCGATGACCTGCGAGGGCAACATGGGCGACGAGCGCGAGTTCGACATCGGCCGCGCGCAGAACCGCGTCGATTCCTTCATGGAAGCGCTGGGCCTGAAGCGCGATTTCGTGATGGCGTAGGCAACACCCACTCACTCGACGGCGTAGACGTCATACACCACGCGCTCCGGGCTTCTCATGCCGGAAGCGACGGCGATCACGCCGTTGAGCCAGTCGTAGCGGGCATCGCCCGTCTCGAAACGCGGCGTCATGCGGAAATAATAGGTCGCAGGATCGACCGCTTCGCCGCCCATCATGCGTCCGACCTGTTCCGGCGTGGCGCGCCGGATGCCCTGGTTCTGCACGTAGATCAGCGCGCCGTCACGGGTTTCCATGGTGAAGCGCGCCTCGACGCGCATCTCGACCTGGCCTGCCGCCTCGCGCACGAGCTGCCAGTCGGCGCCGCCGGCCAGGATGCGGCCGGATAGCCTCTCGCCATCAAAGCGGCCGCCGAGGATGGGATAGATGCGCCGCTCGCCCGCGGGCGTCAGTCCGATCAGTTGCGGCGGCGCGACGGTGATGTCCGCGCGATAGATATGGACAAGTCGAGGCTGCGGCGGCTCGTATGGCTTCATTGGTCAAATTCCCCCAGGCTGGCTGCCTGCGTCATGCGGGGGGCTTCTTCCCACCCAGCCCAAGGTAGGTTTCGACAACACGCGGATCGTCCGCCAGGGCCCGGCTCTCGCCTTCCAGAGCAACGCTGCCGGTCTCCAGCACAACTCCGTAATCGGCGATCTGCAAGGCGGCACGGGCGTTCTGCTCGACAAGCAGGATGGCCACGCCGGTCTTCTTGAGATCCGCGATGATATGGAAGATCTCGCGCACGATGAGCGGGGCCAGACCCAGGCTCGGCTCGTCGAGCATGAGCAGCTTCGGCCTGGCCATCAGGGCGCGGCCCACCGCCAGCATCTGCCGCTCGCCGCCGGACAGCGTACCGGCCAGCTGGGCGCGGCGCTCCTTCAGGCGCGGGAAGGTGGCGAAGACCTGATCCATGGTCTGCGCCTGGTCGCGCTCGCCGTGGCGGTAGCGCTGGAAAGCGCCGAGCAGCAGGTTGTCCTCGACGCTCATCTCGCCGAACAGTTCGCGTTTCTCCGGCACCAGCGTCATGCCCATGGCGACGAGGTGCTCGACCTCGATGTCGCGCTGCACTTCGCCCTGGAATTCGATCTCGCCCTTCGAGGGCAGCAGGCCCATGATGGCGGAGAGCAGCGTGGTCTTGCCGGCGCCGTTGGGCCCGATCACCGTGACGATCTTGCCCGCTTCAACCTTGAGGTTGATGTGGTGCAGCGCTTCGACCTTGCCGTAGGAGACGCACAGGTCGCGAATCTCAAGAATGGGTGTGGTCATTACTCAACCCCCCCGAGATAGGCTTCCAGCACCACCGGATCCTGCTGCACTTCCTCGGGCAGTCCCTCGGCGATCTTCTCGCCGAATTCCATCACCACGACGCGGTCGGCCAGGCCCATGACGAAATCCATGTCGTGTTCCACCAGCAGGATGCCCATGCCCTGGGCGCGCAACTTGCGCAGCAGTTCGGCCAGCGCCTGCTTCTCCAGATAACGCAGGCCGGCCGCCGGCTCGTCGAGCAGCAGCAGGCAGGGATCGGCGGCCAGCGCGCGGGCGATCTCCAGCACGCGTTGCTGCCCCAGGGGCAGGCTGCCGGCCTCGTCGAACAGATGCTCGCCCAGGCCGACGCGCTCGAGCTGGCGCTTGGCCTCGGAGAGCAGGCGCGCCTCTTCGGCGCGCTCGAGGTGCAGCGCCGCCGAGAGCACGCCCTTGGCGCCGCGCAGGTGGGCGCCAAGGGCCACATTCTCCAGCACGCTCATGGTCGGCAAGAGGCGCACGTGCTGGAAGGTGCGGCCCATGCCGCGCCGCGCGTTCTCGCGTGCGGCCAGCCTGTCGGTGCGCTCGCCGAGAAAGCGGATCTCGCCCGAGGTCACCGGATCGACGCCGGAGATGCAATTGAACATGGTGCTCTTGCCGGCGCCGTTGGGACCGATCAGGGCCATCACTTCGCCGGCCTTGACGGTCAGGTTCATGTTGTCGTTGGCGACCAGGCCGCCGAATGTCTTGCGGGCATCCTTTACTTCCAGCAGCACGGTGCCGACCGCCGGCATCGGCCGGCACAGTAGCGGCTCGGCCTCGGCTACCGTGCGCTGGCCGACCTTCACAGGCACCAGGCGCACCAGCCATGGCCAGATACCCTCGCGGGCGCGCTGCAGCACGATGACCAGCAGGACGCCGAAAAAGATCACCTCGAAATTGCCGCTCTGGCCGAATATCTTTGGCAGAAGATCCTGCAGCCACTGCTTGAGCACCGTGATGAGGCCGGCGCCGACCAGCGCGCCCCAGACGTGGGCCGCGCCGCCCACCACCGCCATGAAGAGATACTCGATGCCGATGTGCAGGCCGAACGGCGTCGGGTTCACGAAACGCTGCAGGTGCGCGTAGAGCCAGCCCGAGAGGCAGGCGTACAGTGCGGCGATGAGGAAAATGACCGTCTTGGTGCGGGCGGTATCGACGCCCATGCTCTCGGCCATCAGGCCGCCGCCCTTGAGCGCACGGATGGCGCGCCCCTCGCGCGAATCGAGCAGGTTCTGCGTGGCCAGCACGGCGCCGAGCAGGGCTACCCAGATGAGGTAATAGAACTCGCGGCCAGTATCCAGCGCCAGGCCGAACAGCTCGACGACGGGAATCCCGGTCAGGCCGGTATGGCCGCCGAGGAAGCCCAGGTTGCCAAACAGAAAATACAGGCTGATGCCCCAGGCGATCGTCCCCAGCGGCAAATAGTGGCCGGACAGGCGCAGCGTAAGCAGCCCGAGCACCAACGCCACCACGCCCGTCACCGCCAGCCCCGCCAGCAAAGTCAGCCACGGCGACACGCCGTGCGCGGTGGTCAGATAGGCCGTCGTGTAGGCGCCGAGACCGACAAAGGCCGCCTGGCCGAAGGAAGTCAGTCCGCCCACCCCGGTGAGCAGCACCAGGCCCAGCGCGACGATGGAATACAGCCCGATGTAGTTGAGCAGCGTGACATGGAACTCGGACAGCAGCGACGGAACGAATGCAAGCAGGGCCAGAAATGCGATGAACGGCAGGCGCGCTTTCATTCTTCTTCCTCCATATGGTGGGAGGTGAGCGAACGCCAGATGAGCACCGGGATGATCAGGGTAAACACGATGACTTCCTTGAAGGCGCTGGCCCAGTAGGAGGAGAAGGCTTCGAGCAGACCGACGAGGATGGCGCCGGCGGCGGCGAGCGGGTAGCTGACCAGGCCGCCTATGATGGCGGCGACGAAACCCTTCAGGCCTATCAGGAAACCGGTGTCGTAGTAGACCGTGGTGATGGGCGCGATGAGGATTCCGGAAAGCGCACCGATGCCCGCCGCCAGGGTGAAGGAGAGCTTGCCCGCCATGGTGGTGGAAATGCCCATCAGGCGCGCGCCGACCCGGTTGATGGCGGTGGCGCGCAGCGCCTTGCCGTAGAGGGAGCGGCCGAAGAACAGGTAGAGCGCAACAATCAGCATGGCGCTGGCGCCAAGCACCCACAACGTCTGGCCGTTCACGGTCAGCATACCCAGGTCGAACCGCGCATCGCTGAAAGGCGTGGTACGCGATCCCTCGGCGCCGAAGAAAAGCAGTCCCAGGCCAACCAGCGCCAGGTGCACGGCCACCGATACGATCAGCAGCACAAGTACCGAAGCTTCCGCGAGGGGCTGATAGGCCAGGCGATAGATCATCGGGCCGAGCGGTACGACAATGGCCAAAGCCAATACAACCTGCGCTGCCAGCGGCAGCTTGCCCGGCTCCAGCCAGAACACGATACCGGCGACAACCGCCGGCAGCGCCAGATCCCACAGCACAATGCGCTTCAATCGTCCCAGGCTGCCGGCGCGCACTGCGACGACCGTATCAATGATCGCGACCAGCACACCCGCGCCGAGCAGGAGCCAGAGCGTGCCCGGCGTCTTGCCGGCCTGGAAAGCCGCCAGTGTCAGCGCACCGTAAGCTACAAACTCGCCCTGGGGAATGAAAATGACCCGGGTGACGGCAAATACCAGCACCAGAGCCAGGGCCAGCAGCGCATAAATCGCGCCGTTAACGATGCCGTCCTGGCTGAGCAGCAATGCGATTTGAAGGTCCATGGTCATTCCCGTGCGTTGGCTGCCATCATCGCAGGAACTTGCCGTTGATGTCGATCACCGTCAGGTCGACATGGCGCGAGCCGACATGATTTGTGCCGGAAAAGCCGATCTCGTAGCCGCCGGCGTCGTAGCGACCCATCGACTCCAGCGCATCGACGAAGCGGGTGCGCGTCAGCCCCGGCGAAGCGCGCCGAATGCCTTCGCCGATCACCTTGCCGCAGACATAGCCCTCCAGGCTGTTGTAGGAGAATTGCTGCCGGCCGGTTTCGCGCATGGCCTGCTGATATTCCTTGACCAGGGGCAGCGAGGTGTTCCAGGGATAGGGCGCCACCTGGGTATTGCCGACGCCGCGCTTGTGCTCGCCCAGCGCCTTGACGAAGTCATCGTTGCTGTTGAGCGACAAGGTGAGGAACTGGGGGGCCCTGCCCGTTTCCAGCATGCGTTTGACCAGCTCGGCTGCGGCGCGGGTCACGGCAAACATGACCACGGCCTGCAGGTCGGCCGCCGCCAGCGTCTTCACCGCATCGCCGACATCGAGGCTGCCGCGCTCGTAGCTGGCGCGCGCCGCGATCTTCAGCTTGCGCTTGCCGAGGGCGGTTTCCAGGTGCTCCAGTCCTTCCTCGCCGAAGGCGTCGTTCTGGTAGAAAAGCGCAATGCGCTGGATGCCGAGCGTGGTCAGTTGCTCGACCATCTTCTCGATCTCGTCCTTGTAGCCGGCGCGGATATGGAACAGCCGGCGATCGGGCGCGGCGCGCAGCCGCTCGGCGCCGGTGAAGGGACACAGCACCGGTACGCCGGCGCTGGCCTTGAGCAGTTCCACCGTGTGCGGCGTACCGAGCGGCGCGGCGAGCAGGAAGGCCTCGCCTGCCAGCGCCTGCGCGTTCTGGCCAGCGCGCGGCGGGGCAAAGCCGTCGTCGAGGGTTTTCAGTTCCAGCCGACGGCCGTGGATGCCGCCGCGCTTGTTGGCGTGGTGAACGTAGGCGGCCAGGCCGGCAGCGATGTCCTGCGCCACCGCGGCCACCGGCCCCGTCACGCCGATCGACTGGCCGATGACGATTCTTGACTCGGTCACGCCGGTCTCGGCCCCGACCCCGCCAGCGCACAACAGCAGGCAGGTACTGCCGAGCAAGACTGCTTGTCTCATGTTCTCCTCCTTCGGTTGGTTGAGAAGCTCTGCGGCTTCTTCGGTCGAATTCTTGCGACGGATCGGCGTTCAGCGTTTCCTCTCGCCCACGCGCAGCACCAGCGCCATGCCGGAATCGCCGGCGGCGCAGCCGGTGAAGAGGCCGACGCCGCCGCCGCGCAGGGCGAGTTCCTCGATCATTTCGATCACCGAGCGCAGGCCGGTCGGGGCCTGCGGATGGCCCCAGACGAGCGAGCAGCCGTAGTTGTTCATCTTCGCCAGCGGAAAACCGGTCTCGCGGGCGAAGGCGATGTCGTTGGCTGCGAAGGGGTTGTGCGTCTTCACGGCGTCGACTTCCTGAATCGAGAGGCCGGCACGCTTGAGGGCCGCCTGCGATGCAGGCGCCGGCGCCAGCGGCATGAAGCCCTTTTCGACGCGCGCCTGGCCGAAGCCGAGCAGTTCGACTTCGATGGCCGGCTCGGCCGAGAGCTCGCGCGCCCTCTCGCGCGTGGTGACGATCATGCCGGCATTGCCGTCGGCCGGATGGGTCTGCGTGCCGAAGGTGTGAGTGCCGTTCGGCTTGACCGGTTTCAATTTCGCCAGGCCCTCGGCGGTGGTCGCGAAAATGCCTTCGTCGGCGGCGAGCGCGCCGCTCTGCTTGCGGAAGCCGGAGTCGGAGAGGGGCGCCTCGACCATGTAGCGGCGCTGGAAGGCGCGGTCGTCGGCGAGCGCGGCCTGGTACTGGGCGTAGCGGGCCAGCGTCACTTCGTTCAGCTCGGCGCTGCCTATGCCGAGGCGCGCCGAGGCGTTCTCCGCCGTGTCGATCATGGCGTTCTTCGCGTAGGGATCGTGGCCGAAATTGTCCAGGGTCCACGACTCGGTGATGCCGCGCCCGCCCGGCGCCGAGGCGTCAGGGTAGTACACGATGGGGCCGTTGGACATGCGGTCGGCGCAAACGACGAGGGCGCAGCCGGCGCTGCCCAGTGATACTTCCGCCGCCGCCATTTGCAGCGCGCGCGCGCTGGTGGCGCAGGCCTGCTGCACCGTCGGGCCGGGCACGCTCTCCAGACCAAGCAGGCCGGTGAGCCAGGGCAGGCCGTAGAAACTGCCCGGCTGCGGATTGGTGATGCCGAGAATGCCGAGGTCGATGCGCTCCTTCGGGATGCGCTTCGCCTCGAGGAACTTGCGCCCCACCTCGGCGGCCAGCCGGATGCTGTTCAGGTTGGCCAGCGCGCCCTGCCACTTGGCGAAGGGCGTGGACCAGTAGGCGCCGTAGGGAATGTATGCGTTGGCCATGATGCCTATACCTTTCTTTCGGCCTGCCACTGCGCGAAGCTGGAGCCCGCCTTGGCGAGCTTCTCCAGCAGCGGCGCCGGCTGCCAGTACTGCGGGTCGAGGGTCTTCTGGAACTCAAGGATCTTGTCGTAGATCGCCTTGAGGCCAACCGTGTCGGCGTAGAACATCGGGCCGCCGCGGTAGCGCGGGAAGCCGTAGCCCGAGGCATAGACGATGTCGATGTCGGAGGCGCGGATGGCGATGCCCTCCTCCAGCAACAGCGCGCCCTCGTTGATCATGGCGTAGAGGCAGCGCTCCTGGATTTCCTGCCTCGACGGCTTGCGCTGCGGCACGCCGAGGCGCTCGGCCTCGGCGGCGAACATCGCGATCGACTCGGGATCCGGCATGCGCTTGCGGTCGGCGCCGTCGTAGCGGTAGTAGCCGCGGCCGCTCTTCTGCCCGAGCCAGCCGCGTTCAGTGAGCAGCGCCGTCGGGCGGTAGAAGGACGGATCCTTCGGCAGCAGGTGCGCCCGCGCCACGCGCGTGAGGTGGCCGATGTCGATGCCGGCCATGTCGTACACGGCAAGGATGCCCATGGCCATGCCGAAGTCCTCCAGCGCGCCATCGACTTCCGCCGGCGTGGCGCCTTCCAGCACGCAGCGCTCGGCTTCGCGGCCGTAGGGGTCCATCATGCGATTGCCGATGAAGCCGTAGCAGACTTTCGCCACCACGCCGACCTTGCGGATGGTTTTTGCGATGTCCAGCGCGGTCATCACCACGTCGGGCGCGGTCTTCGCGCACTGCACGATCTCCAGCAACTGCATGACGTTGGCCGGGCTGAAGAAGTGCAGGCCGATGACGTCCTGCGCGCGCTTCGTCACGGCGGCGATCTCGTCGATGTCGAGCGTCGAGGTGTTGGTGCCGAGGATGGCGCCCGGTTTCGCCACGGCATCCAGCCTGGCGAATATCTCCTTCTTCAGCGCCATGTTCTCGAACACCGCCTCGACGATCAGGTCGGCGTCATTCAGCGCGGCGTAGTCGAGCGTCGGCGTGATCAGCGCCAGGCGCTGTTCCATCTGCTCCGGCTTGAGGCTGCCGCGCGACACCGAGCGTTCGTAGTTCTTGCGGATGGTGGCGAGGCCGCGATCCAGGTTCGCCTGCGCCGTATCGACGATCGTCACCGGGATGCCGGCGTTGGCGAAGCACATGCCGATGCCGCCGCCCATGGTGCCGGCGCCGACGATGCCGACCTTCGCCACCTTGCGCGCTTTCACGTCCGCCGGCAGCCCGGGGATCTTGCGCAGCTCGCGCTCGCCGAAGAAGAGATGGCGGAAGGCGCGGCCCTCGACGGCGCGCTCGACCTCGTTCGACAGTTCGCGCTCGCGCTGGATGCCCGCGTCGAAGGGCAGCTCGACCGCCGCCTGCACGGCGTCGAGCAGGACGTTGGGCGAATTGCGGTTTTTGAACGTCTTGGCGAACTGGGCGCGGCGGGCAGCGATGATCTCTCCTGCCTTCTCGTCGCCGGCGACGGTGCGCTCGCGCGTGCGGCGCGGGCCCTTGCCGGCGGCGACGAGTTCGAGCGCATAGGCGATCGCCGCAGCGGTCACGTCGGCTTCAACCGCCGTATCCAGCAGACTGACTTTTATCGCATCGGCGACAGTGAGCGGCTTGCCCGAGAGCATCATGTCGAGCGCGGGTTCCAGGCCGATCAGGCGCGGCATGCGCTGCGTGCCGCCGGCGCCGGGAATGATGCCCAGCGTGATTTCCGGCAGGCCGACTTTCGTCCCTTCCTGCGCGACGCGGTAGTGGCAGGCGATGGCCGTCTCCAGCCCGCCGCCCATCACCGTGCCGTAGAGGGCGGCCACCACCGGCACGGCGCTGTCCTCGATCAGGCGCAGCACCTCGTGGTAGCCGGGCTCCTGCACGCCGGTCTCGAACTCGCGCATGTCGCCGCCGGAGAGGAAGGTCTTGCCGGCGCAGGCCAGCACGACGGCCTTGACGTTTGACTTGCCGCGCAGGGATTCAAAGGCGGCCTTGAGGCCGGCGCGCACCTCGCGCGAGAGGGTGTTCACCGGCGGGCTGTCGACGGTGACGACGGCGATCTCGCCTTGCATAGATACATTCACAACTTCGCTCATTTCGTGGCTCCTGCAATAAATTCAGTCAAACAGTCTCCGGCCTCCGTGCGGAGGAGGTTCATCGCCGTATTGCGGGGACTGACTTTCAGAGTTTGATCACTGCGGCGTCCGCGCGCTCCGCATACAGACGCTCGACCAGCGCGGCGCGGCGCGTCAGCACCGCGCGCTGGTTGATGTAGCCCTTGTCGGTGATCTCGTTGGCATCGATGGAGGGCGGCTCCGCCATCAGCAGCGCGCGCGTGGCGTAGGTGGAACTGCCGCCGCCCTCCTGCTTCACCATCGCCATGCCCTCTTTCAGGCGCGCGGCCACGCGCGCATCCGCCAGCACCTGCTCCAGCGGCACGTCCGCCGGCAGATCGGGGCAGAGGCTGCGGCAGCCGGGCGGGTTGGCGAAGACGAGGAAGCCGGCTTCCTCCCGATCATGCCCGGCGACGACGATGTCCTGTGCCAGCGGGGCCAGCGCGGCGAGCGCCTTCACCCGGATCGCGCCGACGTGCACCCAGACGCCGCTCATCAGCTTGAAATCCTCGGCGATGCGGCCGTCGAACTCGATACCCCTGGCCGGATCGTTCGGGTCGGCGAAGCGGCCGGCGTCGCCGATGCGGTAGAAGCCCTCCTCGTCGAAGGCCGCCTGCGTCAGATCGGGCCGCTTCCAGTAACCGGGCGTGACGTTGGGGCCGCGCACGCGCAGCTCCAGCTTGTTTTCGTTGGGCACCAGCTTCAGTTCCGTGCCCGGCGCCGGCAGGCCGATGACGCCGGCGCGCTCGATTTCGTAATGCACCGAGGTGACCATGGGCGCCGTCTCGGTCGCGCCCCAGGACGACACCATCACCGTGCGCTTGCCGCGCTCCCGCACCGAAAGGTCTTCCAGCTTCTCCCACAGGTTCTGCGGCAGGGCGGCGGCGGCGTAGAAAATAAGCTGCAGATCGCGAAAGAAGCTCTTGCGCAGCGCGTCGTCCTTTTCCAGGAAGAGGATCAGCGCGTCGAAGCCGCGCGGCACGTTGAAATAAATCGTCGGCGACACCTCGCGCAGGTTGGCCACGGTCTTCTCGATCAGGCCCGGCACCGGTTTGCCGTCGTCGATGTAGAGCGTGCCGCCGTTGGCCAGCATCATGTTGAAGTTGTGGTTGGCGCCGAAGGTGTGGTTCCACGGCAGCCAGTCCAGGATCACGGGCGGCTTCTCGTCGAGGAAGGGCCAGAGCTGGGTAACGGCCTGCTGGTTCGAACAGAGCATGCGCTGGGTGTTGATGACGCCCTTCGGTTCACCCGTGGAGCCGGAGGTGAACAGGAATTTCGCGATAGTGTCGTGGCCGACCGCGGCGAAGGCCTTGTCCACTTCCGCGCCGGTCTCGTAGCGGAGCAGGTCGTCGAAGGCCGTGGACTTCAGGCCGGCGGGCGGATTGGCGCCGACAACGATCTCCGCGCCGCCGAAATCCACTGCATTCAGCACGCCAGCGAACTTGGCGCCGTCGGCGGCATACACCAGGCCCGGCTTGAGCAGCGCGGCGATGGCCTTTACCTTGGCAAAATCCTTCGACATCAGCGAATACGCCGGCGAGATCGGCGCCACCGGCACGCCAACATGCATGGCGCCGAGCATCAGTAGCGCATGGTCTATTGCGTTGTCGGACAGCACCATCGCCGGGCGTTCCGCCGACAGGCCGCGCGCCAGCAGCGCCGCACCAATCGAGCGAGCCTGGGCCAGGGCGTCGCCAAAAGTCAGTCTGCGCCAGACGGCGCCGGCCCGCTCGGCAAGAAAGCAGCGGTCGGGCGCTTCCTGCGCCCAGCGCTCGAGATGCTCGCCAAGACAGCGCGCATAGGGTTTGAGCGGCTGCGGCGAACGCAGCACACGTATGCCGTCCGCGCGCTGCTCGACATCCACCTCGGCCGGCGCAAAGCGCAGGCTGGCGAAGGGCGGCTTGGTCATTGGACTCCCCTCCCCCCAGCCCCCTCCCCATGGAAGGGGGTGACGGTGGTTCGCCGCTTCGCGACTCCGTTGGGTGACTGGCGCCCCTTCGGGCGGCCGTGCGGGGCGCTCACTTCAGCAGTTTCCAGTCGCCGTCGGTTATCGTGGCCATCACCGCGGCGCGGGCGTCGAGGCCGTTATGGTTGGTCGGCGACATGCTGAACACGCCGTGGGTGGCCGGCAACTCCTTGACGTTCTCCAGCGCATCGCGCAGCGCCACGCGGAATTCCGGCGTGCCCGGCTTGGCCTTCTTCATGGCTTCCGGTACGGCCCGCGCGAGCAGCAGGTAGGCGTCGTAGGCATGCGCGCCGAAGGTGCTGCGGCTGTTCGGACCATGGGCGCCCTCGTAGAGCTTGATGTAGTCGAGCGCCGGCTTCTTCGATGGATGCGAATCAGGCAATTGCTCCGCCATCAGCATCGGTCCGACCGGAAAGATCGTGCCCTCGACGTTCTTGCCGCCGACGCGCAGGAAATCGCGGTTGGCGATGCCGTGCGTCTGGTAGTAGCGGCCCTTGTAGCCGCGCTCGACCAGTGTCGCCTGCGGCAGCACGGCCGGCGTGCCCGATCCGGCCACCAGCACCGCATCCGGATTGGCCGCCATGATCTTGAGCGCCTGCCCGGTGACGCTGGTGTCGTTGCGCTGGTAACGCTCGACGGCGGTGAGCTTGATGCCCTTGGCGTCGGCCGCCCCCTGCATGGCCTTCAACCACAGCTCGCCGTAGGGGTCGGCATAGCCGATGAAGCCGATCGTCTTCACGCCGTTAGCGGCCATGTGCTCGGCGATGGCGGTCGCCATCAGACCGAAGTTCTGCGGCGTCGTGAAGACCCATGGAGCCTTGTCGCCGGCCGGCGGCAACGGGGCCATGGCGATCTGCGGCGTCTTCGTCTCGAACGCGACTTCGAGGATCGCCATCGAGGTCGGTGTGGCCGTGGCGGCAATCAGTACGTCAGCCTTGTCCTCGGAGACGAATTTGCGAGCGTTCTTCACTGCGGTCGTCGTGTCGGTGGCATCGTCAAGCACCACCCACTTCACCTTCTCGCCGGCGATGGTCTGCGGCAGCAGGGCGAAAGTGTTCTTCTCCGGGATGCCCAGCGAAGCGGCCGGTCCGGTGGCGGACACGCTGACACCGACGGTGATGTCGGCCAGGGCCGCACCGGCGATGCACAGAGTGGACAGCAATAGGGCGAGCTTGCGGATCTGCATTTGTCTTCTCCTCGTTATCGGTATGGATTGCGGTCGTGGTGTGCGCCGCAATGTAGCTTCAAGATACGCCGCGTTTACTAACTTTGTTATACGGTTGTTTGGTTAGTTAGTGTGCGCTAAAGTGGCGCCATGCCGCAGACCTCACTTCCCCCCAATCGCCGTCAGCAAGTCGAGCGCGCCGTGCTGCGCCACGCCCACGAGCATCCGGAATGGGGACAGGCGCGCGTGGCCGAAGCGGTCGTGAATCGAGGGCTCAAGGTCTCCGCTGCCGGGGTGCGCTGGATCTGGCAGCGCCATCACCTGGAAACCGCCGCGAAGCGGGCGGCGGCATTGAAGAAGCTCGGCACGGGCAGGCTCAGCAAGACCCAGCAGGCGGCGCTGGCGCGCATTGACGCACGGCACGCCGGCGGCCTCGAAGACGCGGCGCCCGGCAAGGCGCGCGATCATCTGCTCGCCGTCGCAGTGCGCGAGTTCGCGCGCCGCGGCTTCGCACGCACCTCGATCCGCGACATCGCCCGCGCCGCCGGCATCCAGCCCGGCTCGGTGTACCACCACTTCGCCTCTAAGGACGACCTCTTCATCGCCGCCCACTCGGCCGGCATGCGCGAGGTGGCGCACCTGATGGAGGTCGCCCCCACCCGCTCGCGCGACCCATGGGAACGGCTCGAGATCGCCTTCACGGTGCACATCCGCCACCTGATCTCGGGCAACGACCTGACGGCGTGGACCGGCGCCAGCCTGTTCCTGTTCGAGTCGCCGGACATGCAGCGGCAGCTGCGCGCCGAGCGCGACCGCTTCGAGGCCGTCTATCGCCGGCTCATCGCCGATCTGCCCCTGCCGCCTGGCATTGACCGCAGCCTGCTGCGCCTGCAACTGCTCGGCGCGCTCAACTGGACGCGCACCTGGTACCGGCCGGGCAAGCGCGGCGCGGCCGACATCGCCAGGCATCTGGTGAAGGTGCTGCGCGATCCGTTGCGGTAACGGCAAAAAAATGGGGAGGCCGGTTGCC
>Ga0208244_100851_pt1 | contig 22561 bp, 22 predicted proteins | sample SubbioCR12Aug_5A_FD_184828 | JGI IMG/M metagenome (GOLD analysis project Ga0208244, IMG submission 184828) | Serpentinite rock and fluid subsurface biosphere microbial communities from McLaughlin Reserve, California, USA - CR12Aug_5A (SPAdes) | ecosystem: Environmental > Terrestrial > Deep... | reverse complement strand
CCGCTAATCTACGCGAATTGGCGCGAATATGTTTTCAAAAACACTTTAATTCGCGTGGATTCGCGCGAATTCGCGGTTAAATCTTCTCTGCGACTTATTTCATGTATTTCTGGCACAGCACACTAGATGATATACTGTTTCGCATGCCGGAGGACTTCCGGGACAAGATCTCCAATGGTCGCATTCGCGACACGGGCGCCGGCGGCGTTCTTGTGTCCGTTCCCTCCAAATTCTTTCGCAAGCTCATTGATGCTGATGTCACCTTTTGAGCGAAAGCTGATCTTGACAAACCCATCGAGCTCGGTGAACATGAGACCGATTTGCACACCAGACAGTGTCAAGGTATGATTGATGAAGTCGTCCGTGTCTGCCTCGCTGGTTTGAGTCTCCTCAAACATGCTTCGGGTGACCGTCAGCAACGCCACCTTTCCCTCGTGTGCGATCTTCAACTCGGATAATATTCGCCCAAGGAGCTGTAAACGGCCTGGGCACACACGCTCATAAACTTGTTGATAGAGAAGTACCGGATCTGCCCCGCAATCGATAAGATCTGCCACGATCCGATGCAACGCGCCGTCTGTTTTTGCAAATCGAAATGACCCGGTATCGGTCATGATGGCCACGTAGAGTGGATCCGCAATCTCCTTGGGGAGCCGACCCTTATACATCGTCCGGATCAGTTGATAGATGAGCTGTCCGGTTGATGCCACCCGATCATCAACGACGTAGAAATCCGCAAACGGCTCCGGATCGAGGTGATGATCGATACAAATCTTTATGGCTTTGCTCGACCGCACATGAGGTTCGAGGCTGCTAATTCTGCCCAGCTGATTTCCATCCAAAACGCAGATGACGTCGACCTGTTCGACTACCCCGGCATCTTTCCTCTGGTCGAAGTGCGTGATTTCATTCGCGTGGTCGAGAAACTCATACATGGAGGGGGTAGGATCGGAATTGATGATGGTGACCACTTTACCGAGTGAAACGAGATAGCGCGCGAGCGCCAATTCAGAACCGAGGGCATCACCGTCGGGATTGACATGGGTCGTGAGAAGAAAAGAGCGCTTCTCTGAGAAGAGAGTCCGGCAGGCTTCGAATATTTTCTGGAGATCTTCCATATCGTTGAGCAATAAAAAAGGTGTGGCTTCAGCGGGGGAAACCACACCTGTGTTCGAAATATCACTGTTTCATTTGATGACCCACGTGTCTCCGGAGTTGAGGAGTTCCTGCAAATCCCCGGCTCCGTCGCTCTTCACAGCCGTTTCAATTTGACGGACCATCTCCGCCTCATACGTCGGGCGATCGAGCGCAAGAAAGATACCGAAGGGACGGGGCAGATTCGGTTTGTATGTCATGTCTGCGAGAATGAACGAGAGCGTCGTATCTTTTTCGTTGTGAACCAGAAGATCATTCACGGAGTACTTTCCATCCTTCAGAGAGACCACTTCAGGTTGGAACCCGTTCAATCGGATTCCCTTGTCCTTTTCTTTTCCGAACACCAGTGGCTTGCCATGTTCAATGAACACCACGTTATCATCCTTTGTGTCCTTCTCGGTAAATTGGAAGAATGCCCCGTCATTGAACACGTTGCAGTTTTGATAGATCTCAACGAATGAGGTTCCCTTGTGCTCGTTCGCGCCTTTCAACACGCTCTGGATGTGCTTCGGATCGCGGTCCATGGATCGGGCAACGAATGTCGCACTTGCTCCGAGAGCCAGGACCACGGGGTGAAAGGGGTAGTCAATTGATCCGTACGGCGTTGACTTGGTGATCTGTCCCTTGACCGAGGTCGGGGAGTATTGTCCCTTTGTGAGTCCGTAGATCTGATTGTTGAACAAGAGCACATTGATGTCGAGGTTGCGGCGCAAGAGATGAATAAGATGATTGCCTCCGATGCTCAATCCGTCACCGTCGCCGGTGACAACCCAGACAGAGAGATCGGGCCGGGCAATTTTCACCCCACTCGCAATTGCGGCGGCACGTCCGTGGATTCCGTGAATTCCATATGCGTTCATGTAGTACGGAAAACGGCTGGAACATCCGATTCCCGACACAAACACGATGTTGTGTCGCGGGATGCCAAGATCGGGCATAATGCGTTGGGTCTGGGCCAGGATGGAGTAATCCCCACATCCCGGACACCATCTGACCTCTGATCCACTCGAGAAATCCTTCGCGGAATAGGCCGGCGCTTCGGTCTTCGAATAGGTTTTGATCAAATCCTCTACGAGAGTTGACATCGTTATCCTTTCAGAATTTCACTAATCTTGTTTTCGATCTCGACGGCCCTAATCGGGAGTCCCCGGATGTGGTTGAATTCGATCGTCGGAAGGAGGAATTTCATCCGGATGATCTTCGAAAGCTGACCGAGATTGATTTCCGGGACGAGAATTGATTTATACTTCTTCAAGATGTCCCCGACATTCGTGGGCATCGGATTGAGATATCGGAGATGGAGATGGGCAACCTTGTTGCCGTTTTCGAGATGCCGGCTCACGGCGCTGCGAATCGCACCATAGGTGCTTCCCCAACCCACGACGACAAGGTCCGCATCGGGTGTTCCCTCGATCTCCGCCAGCGGAATATCAAGTGCGATGCGTTCGATCTTTTCTGCGCGGAGCCGAACCATTCTATCATGGTTATTGGGATCATGGCTGACCATCCCTTTGATGTGCTGCTTTTCGAGACCCCCGATGCGATGTTCGAGTCCGGGAGTTCCCGGGATCGCCCACGGCCGTGCGAGGGTCTTTTCATCCCGCAGGTAGGGGAAGAACCCTTCACTCTCGGTTCTGAACTTTGGCGAGATATCCGGGTACGTTGTGATGTCCGGAACCAGCCATGGTTCTGAGCCCTGACCGAGGTAGCCGTCCGACAAGACAACGACGGGGGTCATGTACTTAATCGCGAGCCGTGACGCTTCGAACGACATATCGAAACAATCAGATGGCGTAGCGGCAGCCAGAATGGGAATCGGGGCTTCCCCGTTTCGCCCAAAGAAAGACATGAGCAAATCGGCTTGTTCGGTCTTTGTTGGCAAACCGGTGCTCGGACCTGCTCGTTGAACGTCGACGATGACAAGCGGCAATTCGAGCATCACAGCAAGACCCATCGCTTCGGTTTTGAGGGAAAGGCCGGGACCGCTCGTTGTGGTTGTTCCAAGCGCACCGGCAAATGATGCACCGATCGCGGAGGCAATTCCAGCAATTTCATCCTCCGCCTGAAATGTCTTGACCCCGTGCGACTTGTATGACGAAAGCTCGTGGAGGATTTCACTCGCAGGAGTGATGGGGTAGCTGCCAAGGAACAGTTCCAGCTTTGCTTTTTTGGCTGCCGCGAGGAGTCCGAGTGCCGTTGCCTCATTTCCGGTGAGGTTGCGGTATCTACCCGGCTTCAATTTTGCAGGCGCAACCTCGTACCGTATGGAGAAAATCTCTGTGGTCTCACCATAGTTCCATCCTGCTCGGAGCACGCGGAGATTGGCTTCACGGATATCGTCCTTATCGGAGAACTTGCTCTCGATCCATTCAATGGACGGGTCCATTGGCCGATGATACATCCAGAACATCATGCCGAGCGCGAAGAAGTTCTTCGAGCGATCGATAACCTTCGGAGAGAGATTGAGATCTTCGAGGGCGAGTGCGGTAAGTTTGGAGATATCAACCGCGTGGATGCGGTACTTGGAAAGTGTGCCGTCTTCGAGGGGGTTTGTCTCATAACCGGCAAGCTTGAGGTTCTTGTCGCTGAAACCGTCGGAGTTTGCGACAATCGTACCCCCATCAACAAGATTTGGGATATTGACTTTGAGGGCTGCTGCGTTCATCGCGACGAGAACATCACAGAGATCCCCCGGAGTATTGATTTCCTTACTACCGAAGTGGACTTGAAACCCGCTCACGCCGGAGAGAGTTCCGGCGGGTGCGCGAATTTCCGAAGGATAGTCAGGAAGAGTGCTGAGGTCGTTGCCAAGAATTGCCGTTGAGGTGGCAAATTGCGAACCCGTGAGCTGCATTCCGTCGCCGGAATCGCCTGCAAATCGTATGGTTACTTCATCGAGTGATTGAACAGATTTTTCCGACATTACGTTTTGATTCCTTCTGAATCATGCGGGTATATGCGTTGGAAGTTACAATTTCTGTTAAATTACTCACTTTTTCAATGAAAAGTCAATGAAGAAGAGATCGACTGTCATTCAGACCAACAGAGCCTCTCGATGGAAAGTTTCGGCATGAAGCAGCAACGCCAGTCTGAATTTAGACTGGCGAGGCTGTGTAGGTAAGAGTCACGAGGTGGAATTATTCGCGAACGACCCAGACTTTTACCACTCCAGTGATGCCTCCGGGGAATTTGACATTGACGTCGTAGATCCCGAGTGCCTTGATTGGTTCCTCGAGGTCGATCCAACGCTTGTCGAACGAAATTCCCTTCTCCTCCAGGGTATCGGAGATCATCTGGGAGGTAACGGATCCAAAGAGCTTGTCTTCCTCTCCAACCTTCATTTTGATGGTGACGGAAGTTCCGGCGAGTTTCTGGACAAGTATTTCTGACAAACTTCGTTCCTTATCGACCCGTCGCCCCTGTTGTCTCTTCTCTTCTTCCAGCATTCGCAGATTGCTGGGTGTCGCTTCATATGCAATATTTCGCGGGATCAGGTAGTTTCGAGCGTAACCGTCCTTGACCTCGACGACCTCGCCCATCTTTCCGAGCTGGCTGTGATCCTGCCGTAGAATGACTTTCATGGTAGTACTCCTGGCTATCTGTGATCCTTGTGAACGGGGATGCGGCGAACGAATCTACCGTACTGCCTCCGAAACAAATGGCAAGAGCGCGAGATGACGGGCTCTCTTGATGGCTTGAATGAGCATGCGCTGATGCTTTGAACATGTACCGGTGATTCGTTTCGGAATAACCCGGCCCTGCTCGGAAACAAACCGCTGCAGCCTTTTTTCATTTTTGTAATCGATATAGAATGTATCGTCCCCGCAGAAGCGGCAAACCCTTTTCTTGCGAACCTGGGTTCCGCCTCGCTGGTATCCAGCCGGTTTTCTCATGTTTCTCATGGTTGTATCTCTCCAAAATCTTTTTCAAGTGGTCAGTATCGTGAAATTGTCTGACATCTGGCAAGATGTCAGCGCTGTTCAGCAAAGACGGTCAGGATGGCGCAGTCGCCGTTCCCGACTGTGCCTCGTCGGCCAGTTCTTTTTCCTTGGCCTTCTGTTCAAGAGCCAACAGTGCCTTCTTATCAAGCACGATGGTAAGATAACGGATGATCTGTTCCTCGAGGTGATAGAAACGAGTCAACTTCGCAATGAACTCGCCAGGAGCGGAGAAATAGATCAAGACATAGAAGCCGTTGTTTTTCTTTTTTATTGAATAGCTAAGCCGCTTGCGGCCCCACTTTTCAACCTCTTGAATAGCGCCTCCCTGTTTCACGATGTATTCTTTTGTCTTCTCGATGATCGCGTCCATTTGCGCGTCATCGAGAGAGGCATTGATGATAAAGACCGTTTCGTACTGCTTGGTCAGTCCTTTCATTGATAGGTTCCCTCCGGACATTGTAGAGTGATCATAATGGCTCCGTCGTAGTTTCTGCGTGGCAGATAACCACGGAGCAGGGTTGATGATGAGTTAGTACAGATATTCATTCACAGCGCACGCTATGCTACGACTCAAAGAAGCGGGGCAATCACAAGAGAAACAACGGACATCAACTTGATCAGAATGTTCATTGATGGGCCAGACGTGTCCTTGAAAGGATCACCGACCGTATCGCCCACCACCGTAGCCTTGTGGGCTTCTGATCCTCGTTTTTCCCCGGCAATCTCACCCTTCTCAATGACCTTTTTGGTATTGTCCCATGCTCCGCCGGCATTAGCCATCATCAGAGCAAGCAGGACTCCGGTGATTGTTGCACCGGCCAGCATTCCCCCCAACGCCGCGGCGCCGAGAAGAAATCCGATGATGACAGGGGCGAGAACGGCAGTCACGCCGGGAACAATCATCTCGCTCAGGGCAGCCCTTGTGGAAATGTCGACGCATCGAGCGGCATCCGCTTTAACACCTTCTCTTCCCTCGAGGAGCCCGGGAATCTCCCGGAACTGTCTTCGGATCTCGGATACCATTTTGCTCGCGGCTCGACCAACAGAGGTCATGGTGAGCGCTGCTATGAAGAACGGAAGTACCCCTCCGATAAAGAGTCCGATAACCACATTTGGATCTGTAATAACGATCTGAAGAGGAGCTAGGCCTCGGGCGATCAAATTCTTGTCAATGGACTGTGAGTATGCTGCGAAGAGGGCGAGGGCCGTCAGCGCTGCCGATCCCACGGCAAATCCCTTTCCGATCGCTGCGGTGGTGTTTCCAAGAGCATCGAGTCCGTCAGTGATGCGGCGGACCTCAGGCCCCAGCCCGGACATTTCGGAGATCCCTCCGGCATTATCGGCAATCGGTCCATAGGCATCGACGGACATTGTAATCCCGACAGTGGCGAGCATTCCCACTGCTGCGATCCCGATTCCGTAGAGACCGGCAACATCATTGGAGACATAGATCGCAACGCAAATGGTTATAACTGGGAGAGCGGTTGATTCCAAACCAACGGCAATTCCCTGAATAATGTTGGTCGCCGCTCCGGTCTTGCTGGCGTTGCTTATTCGCCTAATCGGGGGGCCGGCCGTATAGTACTCGGTGACGAGGCCGATGGCCATTCCGCCTATTGTCCCAAAAAATATCGCCCAGAACACGTTGTTGCTTACATCATAGGTGCGCACAAGCCATAGAGTCCCGAGCAGGAAGAGCCCGGCCGCGAGAAACGTCGAGTATCGAAGTGCGGCGGCGGGGGAGAAGCGCTTCAGGATGCGCATCGAGAGAATACCGATGAATGATGAGACCAGTCCGATGGCGGCGAGGAGCAGGGGAAGCGACATCAAGATGTTCTTGATGGATTCGTCACTCACCTCCGGCACGGCTTTCAGAATTGCCAATCCCGCTGGCAGAAGGGTGGCCCCAATGGCTATAGTCGCAATCATCGATCCGACATACGATTCAAAGATATCGGCCCCCATACCGGCAACATCGCCAACATTGTCACCGACATTGTCTGCAATCACGCCGGGATTTCGAGGATCATCCTCGGGAATTCCTGCCTCGACCTTTCCAACAAGATCGGCTCCGACGTCTGCCGCCTTCGTATAGATTCCCCCGCCGACTCGGGCAAACAACGCAATGGAACTGGCCCCCATCGCGAATCCGTTGATCGTGCTGGCTTGTTCAGGATTTCCGTAAAGGACGAAAAAAACTCCGACTCCTATGAGTCCGAGGCTCGCCACACTCACGCCCATGACCGCTCCGCCATCGAAGGCGGTGAGGAGCGCCTTTCCCTGGCCATGGGTGCGCGCGGCTTCCGTCGTCCTGACGTTTGCCTTGGTTGCCGCCTTCATTCCAAAAAAACCAGCTAGAACAGAACAGATGGCGCCGCTCAAGAAAGCAATCGCAGGGGCCCATCCCAGAAAGTTTGCGAGTAGCGCGCCAACCACAACGACAAAGAAGAAGAGGACGGTGTATTCCCGTTTAAGGAACGCCATAGCGCCGACATGAATCTGATCGGCGATGTCGCGCATTGTCTCGTTGCCAGCAGGAAGCCTGAGCAACCCTCCATAGATGGCTGCAGCAACAACCAGACCGAACGCTCCAATCCATGGGATCCACGCCATCAGGTTTTCCATACCGGAAATTTCTCCACTCTATCCAATAGGGTTGATTGGATTCACGTTGTATCGATTCATCGCTTCGTCTATGCCGTTTGTTACGGCAAAAAGGGCCGCTTCACTCGCGCGAGGGACCATCAGTTTGACGATCTCAAGCTCGCGCTCTTCAAATGGATCAAGAACGTACCGTGAGAGCATCGACTTCATCTCCGGGAGGGATTCCCCCGCAATACCGCACCGAAGACGGGGAAAATCTTCGCTCTGGAGATGGTAGATGATTGAATACAGGCCATTGTGACCGCCATCGCTCCCCCGAGCGCGCAGACGCAATGTGCCAAGAGGCAACTGAACTTCGTCACAAACAACAAGAATGTGATGCGGGGGGACATTGAATCGATCGGCCACATCCGCCACGGCCTCGCCACTCTCATTCATATATGTCGCAGGCTTGACAAGGAGGACCTCGCCGCTTTCAACTTCGCCCAGGCCGGCATAGTAATCGCCTTTGCCGGCATTGAGGATAATCTTGAGGCGGTCTGCGAGGTGGTCAATGACGTCAAATCCGAGATTGTGACGTGTGCCTTTGTATTGACTCCCCGGATTGCCAAGTCCGACGATAACCCACATGACCGTGGTCGCGGTGAAATGCCGCGACTAGTCTTCCTCACTCTCCTCTTCTTCCTTCTTGCCCTTCGAGATCAATTCCGGTTCTGCCGGCACTTCTACGCCAAGGACGCCCTCAGCCGGCTCCGGCTCTTTCACGACGGTCGGAGGCACAACCGCGACAATCGTACTGTTTTCATTCTCGAGAATAGTGACGTTCGGGACGGTGATATCCTTCACGTGGACCGAAGTGTTGATATCCAGATCATCGACCGCAATCTCGATGTGATCGGGAATGTGCTTCGGGAGACAGGAGACCTTGATCTTATGGAGGACATGTTGGAGCATTCCTCCGACCTTCACACCCTTGGGAGATCCCGTAATCACGACAGGGACTTCGATAGTGAGGACTTCATCGGCACTCAATCCGAAGAGGTCGAAATGCACCGGCTTGTCCGTGACAGGATCGAATTGGATGGCGCGAAGAATGCACGCATGCGTTGAGCCATCGTCCAACTTGAGGTTGATCACATGGGTCGCGGACGTCTTGTATAACGGTCGCAACACCGGAGCGGGCATCGAGACGGCGATATTCTTCTGACCATGGCCGTAGAAAATTCCGGGGATCTTCCCTTCCCGGCGGAGCGATCTAGATCGCTTTCCCAGTTTGGTTCGGATTTCCGCGTTAATTGTTATTTCAGACATGAGACATCTCCTTCTTACTTGTCTTTATCGATATCAAAGAGAGAACTGATCGATTTGTTTTCGTGCGTTCGGACGATGGCTTCGGCGAGCAGCTTTGCCGCCGAACGAACATCAATGCGCTTAAGATCGCTCCTCACCGGTATGGAATCGGTGACGGCGACATATTCAACCTCCGAGTTTGCGATGCGATCCAGCGCGTCGCCCGAGAGAATTGGATGGGTACAGGCCCCATAAATCTTGAGTGCCCCTCGGTGGCGAAATGCTTTTGCGGCATTCACAAACGTTCCGGCGGTGTCGATGAGGTCATCGACGATGAGAACATTCTTTCCCTCAACATGACCGATCACATTCATCACTTCGGCTTCGTTCGGATTTGGTCGGCGCTTGTCAATGAGCAGAAGATCGGCGTTGAGCCGTTTCGCGAACGAGCGCGCCATCTTGATTCCTCCAACGTCCGGTGATGCCACAGCGAGGTTTGGGATGTTGAGCTTCCGAAAAAAATCCAGGAAGATCGACGATGAATATAGATGGTCGAGTGGAATGTCAAAGAATCCCTGAATCTGTGGAGCGTGCAAATCCATCGTGATCACCCGGTCTGCGCCGGCCTCTGTGATCAGGTTCGCGACAAGACGCGCAGTGACGGAAACCCGGGGTTGATCTTTGCGATCTTGCCGCCCGTAGCCAAAGTACGGGATTACCGCAGTGACCCGACGGGCGGATGCTCTCTTTGCCGCATCGATGAGGATCAGCAGTTCGAGCAGATTCTCAGCCGGCGGCTGAGTCGATTGGATGATGAAGACATCGTCTCCGCGAATATTGTCGGAGTACTTCACCCAAATCTCCCCGTCGCTGAAATTCCTGATGTCCAACCCGCCGAGCGGAATTGACGCCTCGGTTGCGATTCGATCCGCGAGTGGTCGATTACCTCGACCGGAGAAGATCTTGATTGTGCTCATCTGTTCCCTCTCCGTAGATGTACTTTGGTCCCGCGCAATCGCGGCATTCGCCTGCAACACTCTTCAGGAATATCCATCGATCTCATCTCGATTGAACCAGCTCACACGCCGCACCAATGACGCTGGGGTGTCAGGATTCGAACCTGGGAGTGAAATCCACGTCTACCCCATTTCGCTGGGGCGGGAGGATTCGAACCTCCGAATGACGGCTCCAAAGGCCGCTGCCTTACCACTTGGCTACGCCCCAGTTTTCCCCAAAAAGAAAACCCAACTCATATTGAGTTGGGCAAAAAATATACAGAAAAAACCCCTGCAAGTCAACGTATTTTTATGCATTTACAGAAGATTGCCTCCCTCAGTTCGGTGCCGGAAGAAAGAGAATTGCATTCATTAGCATCTTTTCCAGTCCGGTCCAGAACCTCCGGAATGTGAGGTTTTCGGTGAAGAGCACAGCCCTTCCTCGTCCAACCCTGTACTCCTGCAAATACGCCGAATCAGCAACCTTCTTCGCCCTGTCCTTCCGAACATACCCGCTGATACCCCCAGGTTCTTCCGAGTAACTGGAGACGTTATGCCCGGCGTCGGTCAGAAGAAACGTCGGGGAGTCCGTTCGAAGGACCAGAATCTCGCCGGCCATCCCGTACCCGATCGGATGCGTCGTGTCGAGTCTTGCCTTGAAGATGGTTCCGGGAATCCGGTAAAGCCGGTCGTTCTCTTCTTTTTCGAAAAGACTTCGCCGTTTTGCAAGTTCCTTGAGGGCATGCTCTTCATCCTTTTCTTCCTTCGACTTCTCATCATCTTTTCGGTCGGAGTCAAGCTGAGCGCCGGTTATTCCGGACTGTTTCTTTGTCAGAAATCGCGCTCCCCCCTCAATTCCAATGACCACGCCGCCATCCTCAACCCACCTCTTGATTCTTGCGACCGTTGAGCTGTCAAAGACCGATCGATAGTCTCGGGCATCGGGGAGAATCAACACGCGATATTTTGAAAGGGAAGTGGATGAAATGTCGCGTGCGCGAATTGGAGTGAAGGGGATTTCATATTCCCACTCGAACATGTACCAGATCTCTCCGTAGTCATAGGAACTCACCGGTGTATCGGTGACGACCGCGATCTCCGGTTTGACGAACGGGCGGATATGGTTGGAACCCAGATTGATCCCTTTCGTGGATAGGCCGGTCGACGTCGCGTGGACGTCGACACCGAAAGTTTGTGCGTATTCCTGAACGAGCGGATGAAGGGAATCGTTGTTCGCGGAAGTGTACGTGATAACCGCGCCCGCAGAATAATACCGTCCACCGATTTCAAATGAGCGGTTCGCAACGTGGAGAGCTATTCCTTTTTTCATCAGTGCCCAAACGAGAGCTACACTCCTGTTTCGTTCCCACGGAATCAAATATGCAAATGTCGCGCGCCCCCCCGAGACCGTTCCGCGAACCTTGGGCAGAGATTCGATCTTTCGGGCCGATGCGGGAATGTGATCCTCGGTGGTGTAGGCATCGATTCCCGCGGCGATGGGGAGGGACCACGCAGAGACGTCATAGAAGAATGTATCCGGTACTGAGGTCTGCGGCTCAAGCAAAGCCTTCGCGAGTCGACTCTGCGGTTGTTCCAACGAGACGAAGAATGTCCCCGGGCAGAACGTCTGCTTGCGGGTTGAATTCGAAAAATACGGGGCTACTCGTAATTCAGCTGAAGAACTTATCTGATGAACTTCAATGCCTTGCCGAAGCATCGTTGCGACAACCTGACCCACTCTGTTAGGATCCCGGCCTTCGGGGATGACAAAACCTCTCGTCTTGCTCTTGAGGCTCAACGCTTCCACCCAAAACTTCGAAAAATCACGGATGCGCTCACGACGATATTTGACGGCTGTCTCAAGTGTTGCAATCCCCGTAAGAAAATGATTTCGTGCGCGCTCGCGGAGTGTAAGGACTTGCCCCCCCGGTTTTTCTACGGCGAGCCCGCCGCGTGAATGCCCCGCTTGCTCGTAGGTCATGCCAATCGCGCCGTTGAAGGTTGGCCATGAGTCGCCATACCCTGGATAGAGAAGATCGAACGATTCGCCGGTGTAGTACGGTATTCCAAGCCGATCGAAGGCCTCCGCATTTCCTTTCCCAAAGAGAGCGCCCCATTTCTGAACCTCGGGCGGAAACTCTGTGTGGATCGGTGTGGCAGCGGGGAAAAAGAAGTAACTGCTGGTATACCCCATTTCATGATAATCAACGTGGACGTGAGGCATCCATTGCCGATAGAATGCGAGGCGAGCCTGCGATTCGGGTTGAGTCGACCATGCCCAATCCCGATTGAGATCGAAGTGGTAGTGATTCGTTCGTCCCCCCGGCCATGGCTCATTGTGTTCGATCGCATCGGGGTTTGAGTTGAGATTCCGGCCGACCGTGGAATTGAACCACTGCACGTATCGTTCACGGCCATCGGGGTTTACAAGTGGATCGAGTATAGTAATGGAATGATCAAGGATATCGAGTGTGCGCGGATCCTGACCGGCGATGAGCTGATAGGCCGTGAGAAGAGCGGCCTCCGTAGATGACGATTCATTTCCGTGAACGCTGTATGAGAGCCACACGATCACCGGCATCGACTGAATTGCGCTCTCGGCTATCTGCTTAGATAGCGACGTCCGCGGATCCGTAAGTTGTCTATTGGTGCTCCGGATTTCGTCCAGACGAGCGAGATTTTTGGGAGAACTGATAATGAGCGCCTGGAGTTCACGGTTCTCAATTGATTTCCCGTAGACAACGTGCCTGACGCGATCGGACGAATGGACAAGGCGATCAATGTACTTTTCGAGAGAACGGAACTCGGTGAATCGGTCGCCAATTTCGTATCCAAGCACCGATGCCGGGGATGGTATTGACTGATTGACATCACCGAGAGCGACAAAAACGTCCTGTCCGCGCAGCGTCGAGGCTGCGATGAGGAGTAGGGCCAATAATTTCATTTGATGATTCCTTAGGTGCTCTGAGGGACAAAAATCCACGAAATTCTTTTGAGAAGCAAGGAAGACGAAGCCTGCGGAGACACATCGCTTCCGCAGAGGATTGGACGAAGACAATCCATGTAGGCGTTGAGATTGCTTGATTTTGTACACAACTCATTGTATTTTGAGCTTCAATTTTGCGTCTCACTCATCCCACAACGAAGGATTGTGCCTGTTATGCATGCTTCCAGAAGCATTTCCCTCACCAAATTCGTTAGTTTGCGCAGCGAGCATGTCTTTGCGCAGTCGTTCTGGATAGTCACGTTCGTTGCGTTCACGGCAATTGGCGCTCAGTTGGAGATCGCAACGAGGCCGGTTCCTTATACACTTCAGACCCTCTTTGTGATTCTTGCCGGGGCCCTTCTGGGGAGTCGCCGCGGCGCGTTGAGCATGCTTTTGTATCTCGGCGTAGGAGCCCTCGGGTTCCCTGTATTTGCTTCGGGCGGACTTGGTTTGGCAAAACTGATTGGCCCTACGGGGGGCTACTTGCTCGCTTTTCCCCTCGCGGCATATGCCACGGGTGTGCTTGTCTCTCGTGCACAACACATTGGGTGGACCGTTGTCGCAATGATGGCAGGGATGATGATTATCTTCGCGTGCGGCTCGCTTTTCCTGTACACCTTCTATCTTCACAATCTCTCACAATCGCTCATGTCCGGTTTCTTCATCTTTTCATTCTGGGATGGTCTTAAGATTGCGGCAGCAGTCGCAATTTATCGCCAGTTCCGCCCGCATCAGCTGCAGAAGTGATGCGATCGTGCTGAGAAAATGCGAACGGCCACTCAGTGAGTGGCCGTTCTTTTTTACTACAAGTCCATCTGCTGTTATGAATCAACCCCGCCGAATCAATCAACTCTCAAACTTCAGATACTGCTCCCAACGTTGGAAAAGAGTCGTGGTCGCGCGAACATCCCCCAGGCAGTACTCTGCAATCTCTTTGAATCTCTTCTGCTCAAACAACGTACCGAGATCCAGGCCTGTGATCCCATGGGCTTTCGGGCTGTCAATCCCAAACGCCTTGCAGTAGAAGTCGAGACTGAATTTCCTGATTGCGCCGTAGAACGTGAATTGGTCCATTAAGTCGCAATGGATTTGTGCGGTGTACCGGTACGGGAGAAGATTCTTTGAGGGATTGATTCCGAGAATTGCTGAGCGCAGGAGAAGGAAGGGGCAATCAAACCCACGTCCGTTGAACGTGATGAACTGCCCGTACTTTCCTACAAGATCCCAGAACTGGGTAATGATCTCCCGTTCGCTCCCCGAGATGAACTGAACGTTCCCATCCTCCGATGCGTAATCGAGCGATTCATCCGCCTGAAAGATAACCTTCCCTTTTCCGGTGTCCGGATTAAGCATGCCGATGGCAATGATCTGTGCGGTGGTGGGGTAGAGGCTCAGCTTCTGGACTGCTTCGATCTGATCCTCCTCGGTCTTCGCGAACTTCATGAGATATTGTTGCTGATCTTCGTCGAACGACTCAAAGGGGAATCCGAGGGTTTCGATGTCGAATACGATCCTGGACATAGTTGGTCAGGCAGTGATGCGGTAGTTTTTTAGCCCCCAATAGGTTTCGGCGGCCGAGACTTTCAAAATTGTGGCAACAGGAATGGCGATGAGCATCCCGACGATTCCCATGAGCTGATTTCCGATGAGCAAAACAACAATAACGGTGACGGGATGCATGTCGACAGCTTTGGAAAAACAGACTGGCTGAACAATGATGTTGTCGATAAGTTGGACCGTGAGAGCAACAGTGACGATGGGGACGAACATACGGAAGTCGCCGAACTGGGTGACTGAAACGAGAAGGGCGGGGATTGCTCCGACCACGGGACCAAGATACGGAACAAGATTTGCGATGCCCGCGATCGCCCCGATGACTATCGGATAATCGATTCCGAGGAGGAAGAGCCCTGCGATGCTTAAGAGCCCAATGATGAACGAATCGAGCAGCCATCCGCGCAAGTACCCCACCAGGTCTTTCTGAATCTTATAGATCACATTCATCGTCATCTCAAAGTACTTGTTCGGGACCCGCTCGATCAATTTCTTAAGCGCACGGTCCCCTTCGTAGAGAATAAAAAACGTAAGGAACGGAACGATAACAAGGGTGACAAGGAGGGGGACGATGTTTTCCAGCATGCCGCTGGCGCTTCTTAATGCATGTGTAAGAACCGATTGGACTTTATCTGCCATCATCGTTGCATCGATGAACGGGATGTCCTGTGCAAGATCCGCGCTAAGTTCGCGGAGCTTTGCATCGAATGGAAATCGGCTGAAGCGATCGTACAGACCGCTGACTTTTCCGACGAGAAACGGAATTGCCTTGATCGCGATCAGGGTGAATATCCCGCCGGCAATAAGAAACACAACCGGGATTGCGACAACTCTTCGCATACCCAATCGGAACTCGAGAAACTTCACCGACGGTCTGAGAATGAAGGATATCAGTACTGAGAGAACGATCGCGACGACAAGATTGGGAAAGAACGTCGCGAGCCATAACGACAACATGATGATCGAAAGCAGGAACGAGACTTTGAGCACGGGGCGGTTCTTGAGCGGAATATCGTGAGGGGCATTGGTCATGAGAGTATCGCGCGAACCGTTTTTGAAGCGACGTCGTTAGAGAATCCACGGCGCAGCAAATAATCGTGCAGGCGCTTCCGCTGTCGGGCTCCGTCGAGTTTCCCGTAGGAGTGCTGCGCTATCCGGAGATGTTTCGCGGCAAGTTGAGCCGCCGCATGCTCCTGATCTTCGTCTGACACGATTTCATACAGAACCTGCTCCACCAGGTGTGGGGCAATACCCTTGGCGTGCAGTGATCGTCGAAGGAGCGCCCGTCCCAAGGGACGGTGACGCTTGCGATCGCGCGTAAACATACGCGCGAATTCCAGATCGTCGATCATCTTCAGCTCCTGGAGTCGGCTGACAACCTTCTTGGCGAGCTCAGATGAAAATCCTTTTCGGGTGAGTTTGGTGGCGACTTCGTGAGCGCTCCGCGGCCGATAGGAGATATAGTTGATCGCGATCTGTTTGGCACGCGCCATCGCCTCGGAGGTCAGGATCTGTTCTACAGTCTTCTCGCTGATCTCGCGCCCGACCTCGAGCCCGATCTTTGAGAGGACTTCTTCACTCACCTCGAACGCGGGAGTCCCCTCAACATAGATGGAATAACTTGGCTTGCGCGTTCGCTTCCGGACTATATTCGTGATAAACACAGCGTTGTCGCCTAGTTTTTGCCACCGCGCTTTGAGGGCGCTGGGGAGGGAGATGGCTCGGGTTTGGTCTCGCTGTCGGCAGAGTCATCCTGTATCAATCCAATCTTTTTTCGTACCAGCGTGTCGACCTCTTTGACAAGGGCAGCGTTCCCCTGAAGGAATGTTTTGACCGATTCACGGCCCTGCCCGATCTTGTCCTGGTTATAGGAAAACCATGAACCGCTCTTCTCGATGATCCCGTGATCCACCGCTGCGTCGATGAGATCACCTAACCGAGAAATCCCTTCGTTGTAGAGAATATCGAATTGTGCCTCTTTGAAGGGGGGGGCCACCTTGTTCTTGACGACCTTGACGCGGGTGCGGTTGCCGATGACGTTCTGACCCTCTTTGATAGCCTCGATTCGACGAACATCAAGGCGCACAGAGGCATAGAATTTCAAAGCATTCCCGCCGGTGGTTGTCTCCGGATTTCCGAACATGACTCCAATCTTCTGTCGAAGCTGGTTGGTGAAGATCACAGAAGTCTTCGATTTGCTGATGGCGGCAGTAAGTTTGCGCAGCGCCTGCGACATCAATCGCGCTTGGACGCCCATTGTGGGATCCCCCATGTCTCCTTCGATTTCGGCTCGGGGGGTCAGGGCGGCAACGGAGTCGATGACGATCACGTCAAGCGCGCCGCTGCGAACAAGGGTTTCAACGATCTCCAGCGCCTGCTCGCCGTATTCGGGTTGAGAGAGAAGGAGATTTCCGGTGTCGACCCCAAGTTTTTTCGCATACGCCGTATCAAGTGCATGCTCGGTATCGACGAAAGCCGCCATCCCGCCTGCTTTCTGCGCTTCGGCCAGGATATGGAGACAGATGGTTGTTTTGCCGGAGGATTCCGGACCGAAGATCTCGGTCACTCTTCCTCGGGGGACTCCGCCAATGCCCAGGGCGGCATCGAGGGTGATCGAGCCCGTCGAGATGACCTCGATGCGTGCGATGGGGCCTTCACTCAGCCGCATGATCGATCCCTTCCCGTGCTGCTTTTCGATCTGATCAATGGCAATTTTTAACGCCTGAAGGCGTGCGTCCTTCGCGGTCGATTCTGACATGATCTAACTCCAGAGTTACGTTGTAAGAGGAATGGAATTCAGTGTTGTGTAACGGGATCCGGTCGGGAGCAACTCGCTGTGCATCACCAGCACTTCCGTACAGCGGGTTGGAAACGATTCAAAGGTAGTATTTTTTAGAGTTGCTGTCAAGCGAGCGAGACCCCGCTCGCTCTTCACGCGCCCGAGCGTGATATGAGGATGAAAACTCCGGTGTTCTTTTTCTCCCAACCCATGCTCCAAAAAAGTTGTCTCAACGATCTGCTGGACGCGGGTGATCAGTTCGTTGTCCAAAACACCAATCCAAATCACGCGTGGACCTGACAATGAGGGGAACGCTCCAATCCCGCAGTATGTCACGTCAAGCACGCCGATGTTATTGACTCTTTCGCGAAGAACTATTGATGTCCTCAGGAGTTTTTCTGAATCCACATTTCCTAGAAACTTCAGGGTAATATGGAATTTTTCGGGATCATCCCACTTCACGTCCGCTTTGTGGTTCTTCAAGAGTGACTGGAGATCGGCCATTGCGTCCCTTGCATCCTTTGGGCACGGAAGCGCAATGAACGCTCGTATGGTGTTCGTTGTGGTCATGGTCATGGTCATGCAATCTTGAGTAGTCGTCGGCGCAAGAGCTCGAGCGCGGCTTGCGCGCCACGTTCCTTGAATCTCCGCCGGTCCGTTCCAAAATCAAATCTCAGTGCCAGTGTCTCCTCGGCATCCGAATAACCTATCCAGAGGAGGCCGACTGGTTTTTCAGTTGTTCCGCCGGTTGGTCCGGCTATCCCCGTAGTTGAAAGACCGATGTCGGTGTTGGCCTTGGTGCGAACGCCGAAAGCCATTGCTTCGGCAACTTCCCTGCTGACCGCGCCATGTTGAGCGATGAGGGATTGCGGGACCCCAAGCTCATATATCTTGGATTCATTGCTATACGTGACGAGGCCGCGTTCAAAATAGCGCGAGCTCCCCGAGGTATTGGTAATCCGATCCGCCAGGAGGCCTCCGGTGCACGATTCCGCGACAGAAATACGCAATCCTCGATCGACAAGCATTGTTCCAACCACTTGCTCCAGTTCCTCGTCACCCACTCCGTAGATATATTTTTCGGCAATAGCTCTGAGCTTCTGTTCAATGGTATTCAGCTTTTCATCGGCGTCGCCTCTGGTTGCCGCGCGGGCTGTGATTCGAAGACGAACGCCAAGCGGGCTGGGCAGATAGGCGAGCGAGAGGTCACTCAGCCCCTCGAAAAGCTGATCAGGAGAACCGATTCGATGCGCAAGGAGAGATTCGGCAATACCGGTCGTTCTCAGCGTCCGGTGAGCGATGACCTTGCCCTGGTTTTCTTGCATCAGGCGGGGGATCACAAAGGATTCCATCATGCCCGTCATTTCATACGGAACGCCGGGAAGAACCGCAAAGTACTTTTCGCCTCGTTCAAACCAATATCCGGGTGCAGTGCCGTGCGCATTCTGGATCGGAGTGCATCCTCGCGGGATCAATGCCTGCTGACGATTGATCTCGAGAATGTCCATCCGACGTGAGGCGAAAATCCGCTTGATGTTGGCGAGTGCATCCGGATCCTCCACGAGATCTGTTCCGAAGAACTCGCAAACGGCTGATCTCGTGATATCGTCATGTGTCGGGCCAAGGCCTCCCGTGATGATAACGACATCATGCATGGACAGAGCTTGCTCAAATGTATTCAGAATCTTCGGTAAATCGTCCCCAATGGTGGTCATCGTGTCGACGGTGACGCCGATGCTGTGCAGTTGTTCTCCAATGTAGGCCTGATTGGAGTTGATAACCTGACGCAGCAGGAGTTCATCGCCGATGGAAATAATTTCCGCAGTCAAGGAGATATCCTAATCTGAATGTCGTTCCGAAGGAGTCCCTTCGGGAAAATCCGATTTGAATTTTGATATTGTTTAGAATCGGAATTCGTGCTTCAGATTTACATGTCAAATAAGTTGCTTCACAAATGGAATGCTGATCAGTAGCTGAATAACAACGTTGGCGTAGATTCCGGCAATCACATCATCCATCATGATCCCAAAGCCTCCGGACATCTCATCAAATCTGCGGGCTGGGTACGGCTTCACAATGTCAAAAAACCTGAAGAGAAAAAATGCTGTTGTGATGACGAAGATTGTTTTTGGAAGAAACGCGAGGGAAATCCACATTCCCACAATCTCATCAATTGTCACGACGGAGGGATCGCGACCGTAGCTCTTCTCCATCGCATTCGCCGCGCGCAATCCGATGAGGAACATCACTCCGATGGCCGGCAGGTGCACTGAGGATTCCGCAAAACCAGGAATCAGAAAGAAAAGGAGTCCGACAAACGAGCCGATGGTTCCGGAAGCAATGGGGATGTATCCGGTGAAGAATCCAGATCCGATGACTCGAACAAAGAGTGAGGGGGGAGAGATTTGACTGACATCTGCAAATCGCGCGTCGTCCGGAGCGTTAGTCGGATTCTGTGATTCGATCGGAGAAGTCATAGAGCTGTTGGATGGTCTTCCAGTTTTCGATGATGTAGACAATTCCTGTCCATACGGTGAGTGCCGCGACGATTGCGGTCAGCCAATAGACGAGTGTGTAATTCAAAAGCGGATCGATCAGCCCGGCGTACTCGAGGTAGATACTCTTTGTTTGACTCCCTACGTAGAGCAGGAGGATGTAGAAAATGATGGTGAACTGCAGGAACGTCTTAGTCTTTGCGAGCTTGGCAGTTTGGAATGGTTTTCCTTTGAATTCCGCATACGACCTGAGCCAGGTTATCGTGATATCACGAACGACGATCAGCCATATTGGCCACGCGGGGGCCAGGTCCAGATAGACAAACGCGAGCAGCGCGGCAGAGGTGACTACTTTGTCTGCCAGAGGATCAAAAAAACGTCCCCATCGACTCACATATCCCCATCTTCTCGCGACCCAGCCATCGTACCAGTCGGTGAGCAACGCGAGGACAAATACGATAAGCGAAAGTTGCTTCAGAAGAGGATCGTCGGAGAAGAGAAACGCGAGGAAGACCGGCGCAAGGAGAATGCGCAGCAGGGTCAATTGATTTGGTGGAGAAAATGGGATTCGCATTTCAACGACTCTCGAAATCCTAAGGCGTTAGGGAAAATCCGGGGGAGGAAGTTACCGTGAGACGGCATTGGAAGCTAATGTTTTTTCCCCCCGTCGTCAAGATGGAGCGGCATGAGTGCAAAAACGAAATCCCGCCGGAGCGGGATTTCGGTGATTTCTAAAAACTCGATCGAGAGTTACGCGGCTTTCTTTACCTTACCCGACTTGATACAATTGGTGCAAACGGTAATCCGTTTGGGGGATCCATCAACAACTGCGCGAACTTTCTTCAGGTTGGGCAAAAACCTGCGGGGGGTTCGATTATGGGCGTGGCTGACGTTGTTGCCGGCCATCGGTTTCTTGCCACAAATTTCACACATGCGTGCCATTACAGACTCCAATGATTCCAAATTCTCAAAACTAGCGGCATCAATATAGTCACAAAAGGGAAGAGAGGCAAGATTATTCTGCCAGAAGTCACCGTAGGCAAAAGGGTAGTTCATGGTGGAACAATGAGGAATTCAATTAGTGACGTTGGAGAGAGAGAAAGACTGCTTATCAATTGGCAGAGGGTTAGAGGCAATGGCTTGCGTCAACCTCGTTTTTTGATTATCATTCAAACGGAAAACGGGACCTGTGAGAGGTCAAGGGTGACGGGGCAATTTCTTATCGAGTTGCCAAGATAGCGCGTTTCATTCGCCACATTTCTGTTTACCGAAGCGTTTAGCAGGCTGTTGAAAAACCGCTCCTTCACGCCATCCCGACTTCGTCGGGACGGCTAGATTTTCGACAAAACCCGAAGGGTTTCACGGATTGCCCCGCCAAGCTTGTGGCGCCTTGCAGAAATAGCTTAAGAAGGCGCCATCGCGGGATTCCGCCTTCGGCGGAAAAAGGCGTCCCCCGCCTGCCGCCTACGAATCACGTGGCGGGGCAGGGACTTCAGTCGATGCCTACTTTTTCGCCAGCCTGATAGCCGTTCAGAAAGGAACTGATCATGGAAAAAGAACCGAAAGATAGCACGCTCCCCAAAGTCACATCGAGGACCACCCGCGCTGAGCTTCTAAAGGCCTACAATCTGGCTCTGCAGAAACTGGAAGAGGCGTCTGTTGGAGGCGGAGTGGAACCGACGCAGCAATGGGTAGAACAGTCGCTGGAAAAGGCGTTGAGTTACACCGAAGAGGACGTGATTAAGGCCGTAGCCGATTTGCAGGTCACGATCAGCAGGGCGCTGAAAGACCTGACGGAGAAGATGATCGCTGAATCAAATAAGCTTTCCGACCTGCGGAGGGCGATTGAGAATGAGAGACTCAAGCTTAGGCAAGTTCACGACATCGAGTATCAGATACACTCGCTTGCCGCGCTCATCGACGCGCAGGCAGAGCGAAAATCGGCTTTCGAAAAAGAAATGGAGACTCAGCGGCAAGAGGTTGAGGCAGCGATGGTTGCCAAACGCGAGGAGTGGAAGCGCGAACAAAACGAGTATGAACAGAATGTCAAAGACCGGGACCACGCGGCAAAAAAACAACGCGAGCGTGAGGAGGAAGAGTACCGATTCAAGATCTCCATCGAGCGCAGAAAAGAAGCCGCGGAACACGAGGCAAGTAAGATCGAACTCCAGCGCGAGTTAGAGGATGAGCGAAAAAAGGTGGAACGAGAAATTGCAGAGCGTAAGGAGACTCTTGCTGCTCAAGAGACCGAGCTCGTTGAGTTGCGAAAGCGCGTCGAGCGCTTCCCCAAAGAAGTGGAAGAGGTCGTGAAGAAGGCGGAGCTGTCTGTCCGGTCAACGTTGCAGCAGCAGCACGAGTTCGAAGCCAAGTTGTCCGCGAAGGACGCTGAAACCGAGAAGCGCGTGAACGCAATGAAGATTGCCTCACTCGACGAGCTTGTAACGAAGCAACAAGCGCAAATCGCGGATCTGACAAAACAGGTTCAGGCTGCAACGAAGCAGGTGCAAGAGATGGCCGTGAAGGCCATCGAAAGCGCTTCGGGAAAGGGGCGCACTCAGAACGGAGACAGCCCGGTAGATCAGAAAAGAAATGCTTGAAGCGAATCGGGGCATTCCGATGATAGCACCTGCATCTCTTTAGGCGGGTTGTTGAAAAACCATTTTTCATGGTAGGTCAGACATTTCCCGCATCAATCGAAAAGTATGAAAGAGCGGGATCCCGCTTCGCGGGGCTTGTCTGACCTTTTTGAATCATTTTGGACA